>ERZ869979.42-NODE-42-length-29734-cov-4.955424_pt1 | contig 29734 bp, 24 predicted proteins | sample MGYA00521269_ERZ869979 | MGnify/ENA primary metagenome ERZ869979 (study PRJEB32232, sample SAMN07284974) | human gut metagenome | biome: human-associated habitat; material: feces | host: Homo sapiens | place: Tanzania | collected 2014-04-05 ... | reverse complement strand
AACGGCCCTTTCCCGGTCTGGGAAAGGGCCGTTTCGCCGCAATGCTGGGGGTTCCTTACAGGAATTCGACGCTGCCGTCCTCGATGTGGTACATCGCGCCCACGACCCGCAGGCCGGTCTCCTCCTCAATGTGGTGGATGCAGAGGCTTTTCTCGATCTCACTCACACTGTGGCGGACATTCAGGCAGCTGGCCTTATAGGGGTCGGTCTCATCGCCGATGGCCTTTTTGATCTCATCGGTGATGTACCGGATGTACCCGGTCGGCTCGTGATGGATGGCGGCGTCCACCGCTCCGCAGTGGGTGTGACCCAGCACCACCACCAGACGGCATCCCAGATGCCCGGCGGCATACTCGATGCTGCCCAGCTGGTGGTCGTCGATGACATTGCCTGCCAGACGGATGACGAACAGCTCGCCGATGCCCGCCGAGAAGATGTTCTCCGGGATCACCCGGGAGTCGGAGCAGGTCACGATGATCGCGTAGGGAGACTGCCCTTTCGTCCATGTCGCCAGACGGACCCGGCGGGAGATGTCTCCGCTGCCGTTTTCCGCGTTGAGATACTTCAGATTGCCCGCCGCCAGCCGGTAGATGGCGTCGGCGGCGGTGCAGACGATTTGATCCTGCATAGAAGTGCAGCCTCCTTTGGGATGGTTTCCAAAAAAGCCGCCCGGACTTCTGGAGCAGAAGCAGCCGGGCGGCCATGGGTCCGTTTAGAACTGGATGACGCCGAGGATCAGACCTGCAACGAGGCAGATGATGGACACACCCCACTGCCAACCGAAGCAGTACTTGATGTGATCCTTGATCTCGACACCGGCCAGACCGATGCCCAGATAGGTAGCGGGAGCCACCGGGCTGATGAAGGTAGCGCAGTTGCGGCAGACGACCATGGCGATGGCGATGTGAGCCGGGTTGACGCCGAACTGGTTGCCGACGCTGACCAGAACGGGCAGCAGGCCGTAGAAGTAGGAGTCGGTATCGAACAGCAGAGCCAGAGGCACGCTCAGGACGCCGATGATGACCGGCAGGAACTTGCCCATGGAAACCGGGATGACATTGGCCATCATGACAGCCATCTTCTCCATGATGCCGCTCTTGCTCAGAACGCCGAGGAAGACGCCGGCACACAGAATGGTGGAAGCCATGCTCAGGCCGGCAGAAGCGTGGCTCTTGATGATGGAGCTGTGCAGCTTCTTGCCGCGGTAGTTGACCAGAATGCCCAGAGCGCAGCCAACCATGAAGACGTAGTAAGAGGGGAAGATATCCATGACCAGCACGATGATGACGGCCAGCGTCAGGATGACGTTGAAGAGGAAGAACTTGGGACGAGCCAGCTCCGCGCTCTTTTCGCCCTCATCGGCGTCGTCGTACTTTTCGGCTTCTGCAGCCAGAGCAGCTGCATCCAGCTTTGCGATGCGCTTCTTCTCCTGCAGACCCCAGAAAATGGCGGTGCCGATGGCCAGAACGAAACCAACGACCTGCATCGGCATCAGCTGGAACCACAGATCGTTGGGCTCCATCTCGATGACGCTGGCAGCGCGCATGGTCGGGCCGCCCCAAGGCATCAGGTTCATAACGCCCATGGCGGTGACGCAGATCAGCAGCAGGGTCTCACGGCGCATATGCAGACGCTTGTAGACCGGCAGCATAGCGGGGATGGTGATCAGGAAGGTGGAGGCACCGCCGCCGTCCAGATGGCCGATGACGGCGATCAGGCAGGTCATCAGAGCCACGCCGACCACGTTGTTGCCGACCTTTTTCATCAGCGCACCGATGATCTTGTCGAACATTCCCGCGTCGGTCATAACGCCGAAGAACAGGACCGAGAAAATGAACAGGACGGCCGTGCCATGGACGCCCTTGACGCCCTCCTTGATGAAACCAGCCATCTCATCGAGGGTGAACGCACCGGTTGCCACCAGAACGGCAGCCGTGATGGTCGAGACACTGACGAAGGCCAGTGCCGGAACCGTGACATTGCGCAGCAGCAGAACGATGACCGCAATCACCGTTGCAAAGCCGAGCAGAGCGAGGATCGTATCACTCATGTTGGTTAACTTCCTTTCCTTTTTTCCACGAAGGTTCCGCAGGAGGGTCATTCCAGTCGGTTCTGGATTTCCATTCCTGCTGGTGATGGTTCCAGTATACTGAGTGAAACTTACACGCCAAAGGGGTTCGCGTTACGATTTGTTAAGGATCTGCTTAATATCCTGTAAGAATCCGTATGGATGGTTGGATACAACGGTCTCTGCTCTTTTTGGGGTCATGCGGTAGGTTTCTGCCGCTGGCAGGTGCGGATCTCTTCCAGCAGGGTCCCGGCCGAGACGGGCTTTACGATGTAGCCGTCGATCACCCGGTGCCGCCGGGCGTCCACGATCTCCCGGGTGGGCGCGTTGGTCATCACGATCCGGGTCAGGCTGGGGTATTTGCCCTGAATGGCCATACAGAACTCGACGCCGCTGCCGCCGGTCAGGGTCTCATCAATGGCCAGCACATCAAAGTGTTCTGTTTCCAGCAGGGTGCGCACCTCACCCCGGCGGGAGCAGGTGACCACCTCCAGCCCCAGCCTGCCGAAATCGGTCGTCAGCAGGTCGAGGACTTTCTGGTTGTCGTCCGCTGCCAGAATGCGGAGCTGGCTGTCCTGCCCCCACTGCAGCTGTTCCTGTGCGTGCTGCGGCTCCAGAACGGGCAGGTAGATGTAAAAGGTCGTGCCCTGTCCCAGCATGCTCTCGGCGCAGATCCAGCCCCGGTGGGTGCGGATGATCTGCTCGGCCAGCGCAAGCCCCAAGCCGGTGCCCTCGCCTGCCTTTTTGGTGGTGAAGAAGGGCTCAAAAATGTGCTGCAGGGTCTCTTTGTCCATGCCGCAGCCGTTGTCCGACACGCTGAGCCGGATATAGTTCTGCCAATCGTAGGAGATCTTTTCCTCCGGCAGACGCTTGGCCAGTTCGCTGCGGGGCACGGCCTCCGCCCGGAGCGTCAGGGTGCCCTCCTCCCGGCCGATGGCATGGATGGCGTTGACGCAGATGTTCAGCAGCACCTGCTGCAGCTGGGTCGCATTGCCCAGCACATCCTCCCCGTTCAGATGCACTTCCTCCTGCAAGGTCACCTGTTTCGGGCAGTTGGTCTCCACCAGTTTCCGGGTGTTGTCCACAAGTTTCGCCACCGGCACCGGCTCGTAGACCGTCTCCACATTCTTCCGGCTCATGGACGAGATCTGCCGGACCACGTCCTGCGCTTTCTGGGCGGCCTCACTGATCTCCGCAGCGTTGTCGTAGATCTCGCTGCCCGGATCCGCCTCGGCCATGATGAGGTCGGCATAGCCCGTGATGGGGGTGAGGAAGTTGTTGAACTCATGGGCGATGCCGCCGGTCAGGGTGCCCATCAGCTGCAGTCTCTGCCCATGCGCCAGCGATTCCTCGCTGCGGTGCAGCTCTTCCAGCGTGGCGTTCAGCGATTTCAGGTCGTTGATCTCGGTCACGTTCCGGCGTTCCTTCTGCTGCAGGCGGAACACCAGCACGAGGAACAGCCCCAGCACCACTGCGATCGAGAGAAAGAGCAGGGCGACTTTCTGGAAGCTCTCGGCCACCGGCTTGTACAGGTCGTCGTAGTCCACCACGGCACTGACGATCCAAAAGCTGCTGCCGATGCTCAGCTGGCGGTAGGCACTGATCTTGTGGACCCGCGGCACATCCGGATCGGTCCACCAATAGGAGTAGTAATCCCGGATGCCGGAAGCTTCCTCCTGCTGGGCGCGCAGCAGTTCCTCGAGGCTGGACATCTCCAGATCCTCCCGGTAGAGCTTCCGGCGGCCTTCCAAGACGTCGATGCCCCACTGTTTCCGCTCTGGGTGCAGGATCACCCGGTTGTCGGCATTCTTGATCATCACATAGCCGTTGGTGCCCACATGGAGATCCGAGATCAACTGCTGGTAAAGCACTTCCGAGTCCACCACAAGGCAGACGGTCTGCTCCCCCACCTGTTTTTTCAGGACGAGGTAGTGCTGGTCGCCGCTGTGGTACTGCCAGTAGGTGATGCCGCTGCCCGAGTCGGTCAGCATCAGGTCGCACTCCGCCGTCACACCGTAGCAGCTGTACACCACCTCGCCGTTGCCGTCCTCGATCCAGACATCGCGGAGGGTGTCGCTCCGCGCCAGCGAGAGCCGGGCGTCCGGGTTTTTCGCCAGCTTCTGTGCCGCAGCATCCAGCCGGTCGTTGTATTCCTCCAGCGAAAACTGAATGCTGTCGGCCAGACTCTGAACCACCAGCTCCATCTGGCGGGTCTGGCTGTCGATGAGGGCAGTGCGGTAGTCCTGCCAGACCATTCCGCCGACCACAGCCAGCAGCACGAACAGTGCCGCACCGAGCAGCAGCATCGGCCAGACCACACGCAGGGTCTGGCCCAGCCAGTTTTTGAAGCGTCTCAGGGTTTGTTTCACAGTGATTTCTCCTTTCGGACAGGCAGTTTTCGAGCGGACTTGCTCTTACTGGGCAAAAATGTTATAATTTTATCAGTATAGCGAAATTTCGACCGGCTTCGCCCGTAGGCGGTCGATTTCAACTCTTTCAGTGGGGAGTGCAGGGGTAACGATGGCTTATCATGTTCTTATTGTAGACGATGATCCCGCAATTTGCAAATTATTATCCAAAGTAATGGTCAGCAACGAGATGGAGCCCTTGGTCGTCAACAGCGGGTCGGCTGCGCTGGATCTCATTGCGCGGCAGAGCAGCACACTGGACATGATCCTGATGGACATCACGCTGGGCGACATGGAAGGCTTCGACGTCATCCAGACCATCCGCCGGAACGGTGTCACCACGCCCGTCATCATCATCAGCGGCCGGAACGAGGATTACGACTTCATGTACGGCCTCTCGCTGGGTGCCGACGACTATGTGACCAAACCCTTCCGCCCCCAGATCCTCGGAGCCAAGGTCAAAGCCCTGATCCGCCGCAGCAAAAGCTTCTCGCAGGAGAACAGCCAGCAGATTTCCTGCGGCCCCTTCCTCTGTGACACCACCACGATGCGCTTTTATAAGAACAACACCGAGCTGAACCTCTCCGAAAAAGAGCGGTCGCTCCTGCTGCTCTTTGTCCGCCACCCGCAGCAGGTGTTTACCAAGGATATGATCTATGAGCAGATCTGGGGCAATCTGATCGCCGTGGACGACAACGCCATCATGGTCTACATCAACCGCCTCCGCAGCAAGATCGAGGACAACGCCCGCACCCCCCAGCACATCATCACCATCCGCGGGGTGGGGTATCGGTTCGTGCCGTAACGGTCGCCGCCCGATCCTGAAAAAAAAACAACACGCACCTTTCGTTTTCCGGAACGAAGGGTGCGTGTTCTGGTTTACGCATCTGTGCGTTTGGAGTCCGGCTTTGCCAGCATCTGCTGGAACTTCCGCGCGGCGGTGTTCAGCGGGCGGTGGTGGTCGTAGACGAGGCAGATGCTGCGCTGGGGGATGATCTCCTGCAGGTGCAGCTGCACCAGTTCGCCCCGCTCCAAGGATTCTTTCGCCATGGGTTCCGGCACAAAGGCGAGGCCCAGTTCACTTTTTACCAGCGTCAGCATCTGGTCGGTGGTGGCGGCCTCGGTGTCGGGTTTGAGCACCGCGCCATGGTCGAGGAAGAACTGCCGGTAGAAACTGCGGGTCATGCTCTCGTCGCTCAGGGAAATGAGGGGGTAATTTGCCAGCTCTTTCAGCGTCAGGCTCTGGCTCGCCAGTGCGGTGAACGTCCTGCCGCCCACCAATACCTCGTAAAAGGGCATCAGCTCCGCCTGTTTCAGACCCGGCTCGACCTCCGCCGGGGTGGACACGATGGCAAAATCCACCTCACCGTTCTTGACGGCCTGCACCGCCTGCGGGGTGGAGTGGTTCGAGATCCGCAGCCGGATGCCCGGATACGCCGTGTGGAAGGCACGGAGCTTTTCGGACAGGTAGATGTTCAGGGCAGTCTCGGTCGCGCTGATGCTGATGGTGCCGTGTTCCAGCGTCGCGCTGGAGCTCAGCTCTTCCTCGGCTTCCTGAATCTGCACCGCCGCCGACGCAATGCGGGAATAGAGCAGTTCGCCCTCCGGCGTCAGGGTCACACCCCGGTTGGAGCGGATGAACAGCACGCAGTTCAGCTGGCCTTCCAGCCGGTTCATCGCGTGGGTGATGTTGGGCTGGTTGTTGCCCAGCACCCGCGCCGCTTTCGTGAAGTTCTGATATTTCGCCACATAATAGAAAATTTTGTAGTATTCCCAATCCACATACATGGAGGCCGCCCCCTCTTTCATACGCAAATCATATCGTGACCATGTGCAGGATACTTTTTACACATTCTCCCGCTGCTCGTATAATAACAACTGCAACCGAAAATTGCAAGAGGGAATTTGAAAGTATATAAAGTTGGTTTGAACGGAGGCAGTTCCTATGTCTGAGGTCAAAAAGGTCGTGCTGGCCTATTCCGGCGGTCTGGATACGTCCATTATCATCCCGTGGCTGAAAGAGCATTACGACAACTGCGAGGTCATCGCCGTGTGCGGCAATGTGGGTCAGAAGGGTGAGCTGGAAGGCTTGGAGGAGCGCGCGAAGGCAAGTGGCGCATCCAAGCTGTACATCGAAGATCTGACCGACGAGTTCGTGGAGGATTATGTCATCCCCACCATGCAGGCCGGGGCCGATTACGAGGGCTATCTGCTGGGCACCAGCTTTGCCCGCCCCATCCTCGCCAAGCGGGTCGTGGAGATCGCACGGGCTGAGGGCGCGGACGCCGTCTGCCATGGCAGCACCGGCAAGGGCAACGATCAGGTCCGCTTTGAGCTGGCCATCATGCACTTTGCCCCCGACCTGAAGATCATCACCCCGTGGCGTGAGTGGGACATCCAGAGCCGCGATGAGGAGATCGACTACGCCGAGGCACATCACATCCCGCTGAAGATCAGCCGGGAGACCAACTACTCCAAGGACAAGAACTTGTGGCATCTGAGCCACGAGGGTCTCGACCTCGAAGATCCGGGCAACGAGCCGCAGTACGACAAGCCCGGCTTCCTTGAGCTGGGCGTTTCCCCCAAGACCGCACCGGACAAGTCCGAGTTCGTGGAGTTGGAATTTGAACAGGGCGTGCCGGTGGCTCTGAACGGCGAGAAGCTGAAGCCCGCCGACATCATCGCAAAGCTGAACGAGATCGGCGGACGGAACGGCATCGGCCTGTACGACGTGGTGGAGAACCGCTTGGTCGGCATGAAGAGCCGCGGTGTTTACGAGACCCCCGGCGGCACCATCCTGTACAAGGCCCATGAAGTGCTGGAGACCCTGACGCTGGACAAGCTCACCGCCCACAAGAAGCGCGAGCTTGCCATCACCTTTGGCGAGCTGGTTTACGACGGCCAGTGGTTCAGCCCTCTGCGCAAGGCTCTGAGTGCTTTCGTCACCTCCACGCAGGAGCACGTTACCGGCAAAGTCCGTCTGGAACTGTATAAGGGCAACCTCATCAATGCAGGAGTCTGGTCGCCCTACTCCCTCTACCGGGAAGACATCGCCACCTTTGCCGCAGGCGGTGACTACAAGCAGAGCGATGCCACCGGTTTCATCAGCATCTATGGTCTGCCCACCAAGGTACAGGCCATTGTAAATAGTGAAAAAGAAGGTAAATGAAGTTTATGCTGACCGCTGTTACTGGAATCAATTGGGGCGATGAGGGCAAAGGCCGCGTCATCGACCTGCTGGCCGAAAACGCCGATGTGGTCGCCCGCTATCAGGGCGGCAACAACGCCGGGCACACCGTCGTAACGGAACAGGGCAAGTTCATCCTGAACCTGCTGCCCTCCGGCATCCTCCATCCGGATGTGACCTGTGTGCTGGGAACCGGCATGGTCATCGACCTTGACCATCTGTCGAGCGAGATGCAGACCATCGAAGCCCGCGGCGTGGCCATCTGCCCGAAGAACCTGAAGCTCTCCGACAAGGCCACCATCTCCATGCCGTGGCACAAAGTGCAGGATGGGCTGGAAGAAGACCGCCTTGCCAAGAAGGGCAGTGCCTTCGGCTCGACCCGGCGCGGCATTGCCTACGCCTACAGCGACAAATACCGCAAAAAGACCCTGCGTCTGGGCGACCTGCTCCACTTGGAGGAAGAGCGCACCCAGAACCGCCTGCACATGATCCTCGACTCCAAGAACATGGAGCTGGCGGGCTGCTACCATCAGGAAAAGATGTCCTACGACGCCCTGCTGAACTGGTGCAGAATGCAGGCGGAGCAGTTTGCCCCCTATATCTGCGATGTGGGAGCCTTCCTGCAGGAAGCCCACGACCACGGCAAACGGATCGTGCTGGAGGCGCAGCTGGGTGCCATGCGCGACATCGACTACGGCATCTTCCCCTTCACCTCCAGTTCCAACACGCTGGCTGCTTACGCGCCGCTAGGCGCGGGCATCCCGAATTGCAAACTCGACCATGTGGTGGGCGTGCTGAAAGCCTACTCCACCTGCGTGGGCGCAGGCCCCTTCGCCGCTGAAAATGCCATGGGGGAAGAATGGAACGAGCAGCTCCGCAAGGCGGGCGGCGAATACGGTGCCGCCACTGGCCGTCCCCGCCGGGTCGGTCCTTTCGACTGCGTGGCCAGCCGGTACGGTCTGGCCTGTCAGGGCGCAGATAAAATTGCCCTGACCAAGCTGGATGTGCTCAGCAGCATGAAAGAGATCCCGGTCATCACCGGTTACAAGCTGGACGGTGTGGAAGTTCCCCGCTTCGACCCCCTGTCCGACCTTGACCGGATGGAGCCGGTGGTCACGATGCTGCCCGGCTGGAACACCGATATCTCCGGATGCAAGAGCTGGGATGACCTCCCCAAAGAAGCAAAGGCTTATGTGGAATTCCTTGAAAAAGAACTGAACCACGAGATCCAGTTCGTCTCCACCGGTGCCGAGCGCGAAAAGTTCGTCCTGAAAGGAGCATGGCTGTGAGACATTTCATCGAGCCGAACAGCTTTTCTCTGGACGAGCAGCTGGCCCTCCTCGACCTTGCCGACCGGATGGAAGCGAATCCAGCACCCTATGCGCACCTCTGCGACGGGCGTATTCTGGCGACCCTGTTCTACGAGCCTTCCACCCGCACCCGGCTTTCGTTTGAGTCGGCCATGCTGCGGCTGGGCGGCAAGACGCTGGGCTTTGCCGGGGCGCAGCTGTCCAGTGCCAGCAAGGGCGAGACCGTTGCCGATACCGCCCGTGTCGTGAGCAATTACGCCGACGTCATTGCAATGCGCCACCCCAAAGAGGGGGCCCCGCTCCGGGCGTCGATGTACGCACGAGTGCCCGTCATCAATGCAGGTGACGGCGGACACGCCCACCCCTCCCAGACCATGATCGACCTGATGACCATCCGCCAGCGCAAAGGCCGTCTGGATCATCTGACGGTCGGCTTCTGCGGCGACCTCAAATTCGGGCGGACGGTCCACTCCCTGACCGCAGCCCTGAGCCAGTTTGAAGGAAACCGCTTTGTATTCATTTCGCCGGAGGAGCTGCGCATCCCCCAATATGTCAAGGACGAGACCCTGACGCCGCTCCATCAGACCTACAAGGAGACCGCCGATCTCGAGGCAGAGCTGCCGCAGCTGGATGTGCTCTACATGACCCGCATCCAGCAGGAGCGTTTTTTCAACGAAGAGGATTACCTTCGGCTGAAAGGCTGCTATGCACTGGATGCCAAACTGCTGCAGCTGGCCAAGCCCGACACGCCGGTGCTGCATCCGCTGCCCCGCATCGACGAGATCAAGCTGGATGTGGACAGCGACCCCCGTGCTGCCTATTTCGATCAGGTCCACAACGGCGTGTACATCCGCATGGCCATCATTCTGGCTCTGCTGGGCATCCCGGATCCCCTGACCGGAACGAAGGTACTGAACGGGTAAAATCCCCCGTGGACGCAGATTTTTGGAACAAAAAAAGAAGGACAGCCAGCTTTGCGCGGTGCAAGCTGGCTGTCCTTTGGTTTTATGCCGGTATAAAACACAAAACCATTAAAAGGAGAATCGCATGAAATTGTGTGTTGGTCGGTTCCGGCGGGGTTGAGAAGAGCGAAGGGAATTTCCGTGAACGAATTCCGAACCTGTGGGTTGGCAAGCCACAGTGAAAAACCGCCGGTCTAAAACACTCAATCTTCGCGGAAAGAGAAAGGCTTGACTTCACGGACGACATCCATGATGGTGCCGTCGCGGGCTTCGATGATGCCGACCACGCGGTCGCCGAACTGAACCTTCTCCGGCTCGCCGACGATGGAGTAGGCGATGTCGCGCAGCTCCTCGATGGTCTTCAGGGGCACACAATCGGCCTTCTGGAGAGCCTCCAGCAGGTCGGGGCGGCGGGGGTTGACGGCGACACCGTAATCGGTGACAACGATATCCACGCTCTCGCCCGGGGTGGTGACGGTGGTCACATCGGTGCAGATGGCCGGGATACGACCCTGCAGCAGCGGGGCGATGACGATGGTGCATTTTGCGCCCTGTGCGGTATCGGGATGGCCGCCCTGTGCGCCGGTGATGACGCCGTCAGAGCCCACGACAACGTTGCAGTTGAAGTGGGTATCGACTTCCAGAGAAGCCAGAATGACATAATCCAGCTTGTTGACGAACGCGCCCTTGTTCATCGGGCTTGCGTACTCGCCAGCAGAGATGGGGAAGTGGTTGGGGTTGGTGCGGACGTTGTTGACTGCGTCCAGATCAAAGTCCTGCGTATCGACCAGCTTGTAGGCGAGGCCGCGATCCAGCAGCTCGCACATGGGCTTGGTCAGGCCGCCGACGCCCAGACCCATGTGGATGTTCTTCTCCTCCATGATCTTGCTCAGGGAGATGGTGGAAGCGATGGATGCACCGCCGACACCGGTCTGATAGGAGAAGCCGTCCTTGAAGTAGGGGGTGTTGGCCACCACCTGCGTGCAGTACTCGGCCATCATCAGCTTGCGCTGATCGGTGGTGGGCTTGGCAGCACCGGTGGCGATCTTCTCGGGGATGCCGATCTGATCGACGACACAGACGTAATCCACCTTGGTCTGGTTGATCTCTGCCGGGTAGTTGGGATAGGCCACCAGACAATCGGTGATGGCCACAACGTAGTCTGCCTGATCTGCATCGACGTAAGCATAGCTCAGGACGCCGCAGTTGGTCTTGCCGCCCATACCGGAGCAGTTGCCGTACTCATCGCAGGAAGGTGCGCCGATGAAGGCGATGTCCACATGGGTCTCGCCGGTCTCAATGGCGCGGACGCGTCCGCCGTGGCTGCGCATGGTGGCCAGACCCTTCAGCTTGCCGTGGGAGATGGCGTCGCCGATCTTGCCGCGGACGCCGGAGGACTCGATGTTGACGATGGTGCCGTCCTCGATCATGGGGACAAGGGCGTCGTGGGCCTTGCCCAGCGAGCTGGCGCTCAGGGTGATGTTCTTCAGGCCCATCTTGTGGACCTCCTCCATCACCATGCAGACCACCAGGTCGCCCTCGCGGAAGTGGTGGTGGAAGGAAACGGTCATGCCGTCGTGGGCGTTGCACTTGACCAGAGCCTCGTGGATGTTCTGGACCATCTTATCGTGGTCGTTGCGCATCACGGGGGTCACCTTGGGGCTTGCCTTCTGGAAAGCCTTGCCGTCCTTATAGTTGTTGCCCTGAAAGACCTCTTTGCCGGTGCGCGCAAGGATCTCTTCGGGAATCTCTCTGCCGACTGCATTCAACATAATTACAAATCCCCCTTATACACGCCGGATGCCTTTGCCAGACTGATGGTGCGCTTTGCGCCGTCGTAGAAGGCGATGTCGATCATCTTGCCGTCCACGGTAAAGACGCCGATGCCCAGTGCCTTCTTGGAGTCGATCTCCTTGACGACCTTCTCGGCGAAGATGATGTCCTTCTGGGTGGGCGTAAAGATCTCGTGGACGATGGGGATCTGACGCGGGTTGATGATGGATTTGCCGTCAAAGCCCATCAGGTGGATGTTCTCGACGTCCTTGCGGAAGCCGTCCATATCCTTCAGGTCGGTGTAGACGGTATCGAAGCACTGCACGCCGGCAGCGCGGGCGGCAATGATCATCTGCTGGCGGGCACCCATCAGCTCGATGCCGGTGCCGGTGATGTGGGTCTGCAGATCCTTGGTGTAGTCGCCGCCGGACAGTGCGATGCCGAACAGACGCTCGTTGGACTCGCAGATCTCCAGTGCGTTCATGACGCCGCGAGCAGATTCCAGAGCCGCGATGATCAGGACTTCGCCCTCGGGACGGCCATAGGTCTTCTCGTCCTCAGCGATGGCGTCAGCCACCAGCTGGACGTCCTTTGCGTGCTCGGTCTTGGGGATGCGGATGGAATCGCAGCCGCCGGCCACGCAGGCGCGGATGTCTTCCCGCCAGTAGGGGGTGTCCAGACCGTTGATGCGGACGACCCGCTCGGCACCGCGGTAATCCACGGTCTTCAGGGCGTGGTACAGGCTGAAGCGGGCCACGTCCTTCTGGTTCTCGGCCACAGCGTCCTCCAGGTCCAGCATCAGGGAGTCGGCCTTATAGATGTAAGGGTCCTTGATGAGGCCGGGCTTCTGCGCATTGAGGAACATCATGGTGCGGCGCAGGCGCTTCTTGTTGGGATTGTTCATCGAATGGCACCTCCCCAGGGCAGATTCTCATACTGATCGACGGAGCGGAAGACCGCGCCCTCGATGCGGGCCTTCAGGGTGCAGTCCAGTGCGCCCTTGTCCACGATGGTGATGCGGACGTTGTCGATGTCCAGATTCTTCAGGGTATCCAGTGCGACCTTGCGCAGCTGGTTGCCGTACTGGTGGATGACAGAGCTTTCGAGGGAGAAATCGATCTTGCCCTCGCCCGGCTCCACAGTCACCATGCAGTCGCTGGACTCCAGAGTGCCAGCGGTCGCGGCTTTTTTAATTTCCATAATCTTCACCTCAAAAAATCAGCAGAATGCAGTCCCTTCAGCCAGCAAATTGGCTGTGCGAAAGCCGAAAGTGTCTTCCACATCCACAGAGCCATCTTCCCCTACCGTGTAATCAACGCCAGCTTCCAGAATTCCGCCGGGATGAGCGATACGGATGAACTGGGTGTCCACATCCGGGCGGAGCACCTGTTGCACGACACTGCCGGGAACGATGGCAGCAGCGGCAGTACACATTGCGCCGGTCATGGCATAGGTGGGGTGAGTCTTCTGCATACTCATCATCCGGGAAAGCAAATCGATCTTATCCGCAGAGATTTTCTGTCCCGTGACGGTGGTATAGTCTGCGGCAGGGGCAACAAAGGTCATTTTGGGGATGCCGGGAGTTTCCCATGCACTGCGAGTGTAATCATCGCACAGCCCCAATTTGACAGCGGCCATGCCGCGTACTTTTTCCAGAAGCTCCAGTTTTTCAGGGTCGTTATCCAATTCAGACGGCAGTTCTTTTCCAGTCAGACCGAGGTCAGAGGCCTTTACAAAGACCAGCGGGTTTGCCGCATCCACGATGGACACTTCCACAGAGCCAAAGCCGGGAACATCCAACGTATCAACAGCATTTCCAGTAGGCAGCAAGTCCGTGCCTTCTGTCGGGCGGGTCTTGAGCGTACCAGCCGGACGGACAAACTTGAGCTTAATGGGGCTAGCGGTTCCGGGAACACCTGCGATGGCAAAGTCGCCGTCATATTTAACAGAGCCATTTTCGCAAGCTACTTCTTCCACGATGAGCTTATTGGTATTGGTGTTGAATACACGAACTTGCGTGACAGGTTCGGTGACTTTCACCAGACCTTTTTCGATGGCAAAAGGACCGACACCGGAAGAAATGTTGCCGCAGTTGCCTTTGGTGCTGACCAGCGGCTTATCCACGCTGACCTGACAGAACGTATAATCAACATCCGCATCCGAACGGGAAGAAACACCTACGATAGCAACTTTGGAAGTGACCGAGGCTGCGCCGCCCAGACCATTGATCTGTTTCACATCCGGACTGCCCATAATGTTCAGCAGCAGTTCGTCACGCTGGGCGGTATCAGTCGGCAGGTCACGTTCCAGAAAGTATAAGCCTTTGGAAGTGCCGCCGCGAATGATCATACAGGGAATGCGATGTGCTTTGTTTATCATAAAAGATACCTCTCAAATCAACCGAAGAGGGCGTAGCCCAGCTTGTAAACACCGAGGAAAGAGAAGAGAACATTCAGGGCAACGCAGGCAAGTGCGATGACGAACAGAGTGCCGAACAGCTTGTTTTGTTCTTCTTCTTTGTTTTCGGAATTGGAAGCAGTCATGTAAGCCGCCATGATCAGGCCGCCGCCAGTGGATGCAGGGCTGAATGCAGCAGACATTGCACCAGAGACAACGACACCAGCAAGCTCGACAAAACCAGCCGTTCCAGTACCCAGAGAAGTAACGATGCCATCCAGAGTGGGAATCAGAGTCGGCATGACAACGCCCGTGGTAGAAGAGAAGAACGACAGGATCGAAGCAGTCAGGGACATGATGGGAGCAGCCGTGATAGGACTCATGACCTTGAGCAGTGCCGCAGAAATCATATCAATGCCGCCAGCTTTCAGAACAACATTCATCAGGACGCCCATGCCGGTGATCAGGAGCAGTGTGCCCCAAGGCACTTTCGCCAGAGCCTTTTTCTCGTCGGAGGTCTTGAGTGCCATCAGAACAGCAGCCACAGCAAAGGAAGCCAGACCGACACTGATCGAGAAACCAACGACCATGATGACCATAACAACAATACCGAGGGCGGTAATCACCTGCTCTTTGCTCATCTTCTGAGCGACGGCAGTAGAGGAAGCAGAGGTCTGCACGGCAGGCTTGATTTTCCAGACCTTATAGTAGATGCAGAAAATTACCATCAGCAGGCAGGACCAGAGAATTAGGTTCACCATGGAAGGAATCGCAAAGTCCGAAGCAGAATAGCCGGCGTCGGTGCAGAGCTTATCCATCAGAATACCAGCAGGCGTGATGGGAGAAAGGGTGAAACCGTTAGCAGCAACCTTTGCAGCCAATGCGAAAAGAAGAGGATTTGCTCCCATCTCAACGGCCAGTGTGACGGCTACAACGGTCATCAGGTTGCCACTGGGAATGTTACCGGGGCCGATGGCACAGAGGATGCCAGTGACAAGAAAAAGCAGGATGGGGACCAGATATGTGCGCTTGCCAGCCAGACCAATCGCCTTTTTGCAGATGTATTCCAGCGTACCGTTGACCTGTGCCAGAGAGAACAAGAAGGACACGCCGCAGAGATTCAAAAACAGGGATGCGTCAAAACCAGTGAGAATCTCTTTGCCGGACATTCCGGATAATGTGCCAAGGATAAATGCACCTCCGATGGCGAGAATACCAATGTTGCATTTGCGCCAGAACGCAATGGCAACGATAACGGCAAGGAATAATACAGAAAACAATGCAATATTCGATGTCATGATAATTTCTCCTTACTTCTTCAGCATCCGGTTGTAGTTGATCAGCGAACCGGCGCGGATAATGTCTTTTTCTTCCTTCGTCAGAGGGGCAATCGCAAGGGTCAAAGGTCTGATGGTCTCGCCCAGAACATAAGCCGGGATGTTCACCATGCTGCCCTCCAATGCCTCCCGGATATTCGGCACAAAGATGTAATCATCGTCTGCAAAGTCCGGTGCGCTGACGGTCACGAAAGGAACCATACCCCAGTTGATAAGGTTGGAGCGATAGCGTTTGGTTGCATATTCCTTGGCAATATTTGCACCGCCAAGCAGGACGCGCTGACAGGATGCAGCCTGTTCACGGGCAGAACCGTCGCCGGGTTTGACGGCGTAAATGGTGCTGGACAGGTCGATCTTTTCTTCCTTGATTTCGGCAAAACCGGGAATCGTGCGAATTTTTGCAATCGCCTCGGCTACTTCTGCCGGGCAAGTACCGTTCTTCCGGGTCTTCTCATGGTTCATGACTGCCTTTGCCTTGCCGACATATTCCGGAACACGGCGGCTGAGGGTAAATTCTGCCAGACCCATCGGATTGGAGCGGAAAGAACCCGTCTCGCCGGAAGGGATCAGCTCGTCGGTGGTGGTAACAGGGTCGGTGATATAAGCGCAGACTTTCAGCAGCATATGCTCGTTCAGAGCAGGCATCTCCGGCCAGTCTTTGATGTTCGGGCCGCAGACCAGTTCGGCATTCGGGTCACCCTTGCCAAAGCCCTGATAGATGCGATGCTCGTAAGAAGTTGCGTCATAGTCGAACTTGGGGCATTCGTAGTCATAACCCAGCTCATCTGCTGCGGTGATGCGTCCGCCGTTGGCAGCGGTCGCGGCAATGCTGCGCGCATCCATCAGTGCAACGCTGGCAATCTGACCATTGCCGGGTTTGGAACCCTCACGGTTGGGGAAGTTGCGCGTGGTGTGGCGGACGGCCAGACTGCCGTGTGCCGGGGTATCGCCTGCGCCGAAGCAGGGACCGCAGAATGCGGTACGGATGGTGGCACCTGCGTTGATGAGCTTTTCGATAGCACCCTTGCGGAGAAGGTCTACCATGACGGGCTGACTGCTGGGATAGACGCCCAAAGCAAACTCGCCTGTTCCGGTGCTCTTGCCGTTCAACAGATAAGCAGCTTCCATAATATTGGAATAAGTACCGCCTGCACAACCAGCGATGGTTCCCTGATCGGCATAGAGCGCGCCGTCATGAACTTTGCTCATCAGATTCAGACTCAGGTTCGGATTCTTGATGAGTTTCTTGGCATCTTCCTCGACACTGTGCAGAATATCTGCCATATTTGCGTTCAATTCACGAATCTCGAAACCATTGGAGGGATGGAACGGGAGCGCAATCATGCTGTGGATAGTGGACAGGTCGATGTAAACACAACCGTCATAATAAGCGACATTGGCAGGGTCGAGCTGTTTGAAGTCTTCACCACGTCCATGCTCCATCAGGAAGGCTTTCGTGTCCTCATCGGTGCGCCAGATGGAGGACAGGCAAGTGGTTTCCGTCGTCATCACGTCGATGCCGTTGCGGTAGTCGGTGGACATGGAGGAAACGCCGGGTCCGACGAACTCCATGACTTTGTTCTTGACGTAGCCGTTGGCAAAGACAGCAGAAACAATGGCGATGGCAATGTCCTGCGGTCCAATGCCGGGATTGGGTTTGCCGTCCAGATAGACCGCTACGACCTCAGGATAGGCAGCATCCCACGTCTGCTCCAAAATCTGCTTGACCAGTTCGCCGCCGCCTTCACCAACAGCCATCGTACCCAGCGCACCGTAGCGCGTATGGGAGTCCGAGCCGAGAATCATCTTACCGCCGCCAGCCATCGTTTCACGCATATACTGATGGATAACACCCATGTGAGGAGGAACGAAGATGCCGCCGTACTTCTGGCAGGCGGTCAGACCAAACAGGTGGTCATCTTCGTTGATGGTGCCGCCGACTGCGCACAGGCTATTGTGGCAACAGGTCAACACATAGGGCAGCGGAAATTTGTCCAGACCAGAAGCTCGTGCAGTCTGGATGATGCCCACATAGGTCAGATCGTGGCTGGTGATGGCATCAAATTTGATTTTCAGATTTTCCGGGTCGCCGCTGGTATTGTGCGCTTGCAAAATGCCATAAGCAATCGTGCCTTTTTTTGCTTCTTCCTTATTGAGAGAAGGTTCTGCGTCCTTTTCCCGTACCAGAGTCTTGCCATTCAGCAGATAGACACCGGAATCATACAACTTCACCATGCGTGTTACTCCTTTTATCCTGTTTGCGATGGCCTGCGCAGAACCACTCGCCCTGTTTTCGGATATCCGCTTCTGTTGGTTCTATTGTAATACGGACGAGTCGAAAAGTAAAATTCATAGTTAAAATAAAAACTATGGTTTTTAGCTATGAAGATTGTTTGAGTTTTCCGAAATAGAACGGATTTTTTGTGCAACAGACATAACTTTTCAGAAAAATCAGCTCAAATCAGCGGATTCTTTGTTGTATTCAAGGTAAAACAAACGATTCTTTTTCTTCCACAAAAGTATAGCTTGAGTGCATAGTTTGTTGAATTTCCGAGGGATCTCTATTATAATAGGAATATAGAAAGGCGGTGGAACGGATGGATTTCCGGGAGTTGAGTTATATTACAGCTATTGCAAAATATCAGAATATTACGAAAGCTGCAGAGTCGCTTTATATCAGTCAACCGACCCTGAGTAAATTTTTGAAAGCACTGGAAGAAGATATTGGATTGAAGCTGTTTCGGCGATTGGGCAATCGGTATGTGTTGACTCACGCAGGAGAATGTTATCTGCAAAAAGCGGAACAGATATTACAGCTGAAAAACGAGCTTGATTTGGAATTGGCAGACATCATGAAGCGTGATGTGGGTGTTTTGCGCGTAGCCTTTCCCACGATGCGCTGTACCTATATGCTGCCAGCGACACTGCCCGATTTCCAGAAGCTCTATCCAAACGTAAAGGTGGAAATCATCGAGGCACATTCAGACCAGCTTGACCAGAAAATACTCAGTGGCGAGGTGGAGGTCGCATTTTATTCTCAACCACCTAAAGTGTCGGACGTTATCGAATACGATACGCTGGAAAAAGAAGAACTGCTTATCTGCACCTGTAAAGATCACCCCATCGGACGGTTCGCCATACCAAATCCAGCAAGTAAATACCCGAAGTTGAATCTTTCTGTGCTGAAAAATGAGCGTATCCTGATGATGCGCTCTGGACAACGTACCCGGCAAATCATGGACGACTATCTCAAGAAAAATGACATTGAATTCAAAAATGTTATGTATACCAGCAATCTTCCGGCAATTATCGAACTCGTGTCTGTCGGTTACGGTGTCTCATTTATGTTTGAGCCACATCTGCGTCATCGGCTCAGCAATCACCCAATCGATTGTTATAGCTTTGGTGAGCCTTGTATTACCTCCAATTTTGTTGCAGCTTACCGAAAAGGAAGCTACCTTCCCGTTTATGCAAGGGATTTTATTGAGCTTGTCCGGCGGTTGAGTGATGCGCAAATTTGAAAATAGCGATACGACACTTACTTTCGCAAATCAAAAGTATGGGGATGAGCTGGTTCTATAGCAATTCAACTTTTTAATGTGACAGCAACATCGTTGAATTGCATATCGCAGAGATGCCGTTTTGATGTTGCGTTAATTTCTTGACTTGCGATAAATGATATTCAAGAGTTGGCAGCACAGGCTTATGAAAGAGCTGAACCGTCTTATCAAGAAAATCATGATTGACTTGCAACGCAAAATACGTTACAATAAAGTCGAGGTGATAACCATGGAAAAAACGATGACGCTCAATCTTCGTGTCAACCCTACTGTCAAGCAGCAAGCCGAAGATGTGCTGAAGCAGCTCGGCATCCCGATGGCAACCGCCATTGATATGTACCTGCGCCAGATCACGCTGACGGGCGGCATTCCTTTCTCGCTATCCCTGCCGAAAGCTCCTGCGGCTCTGAACGCTGACACCATGACCGATGACCAGCTCCATGCAGCCTTGCAGGTAGGCATCAAGGAGATTCAGAACGGTGACACCGTGGATGCCGCAAGCGCATTCGCACAGTTCAGGGAACAGCACAGATGAAGCAGTATGACGTGAAAATTTCCCATGCAGCCCTCAGCGATATGGAGCAGATTTACAGCTATATTGCTGACCGTCTGCTGGAGCCTGACACGGCTATGGGGCAGTATAACCGCATTGCAGAAGCCATCCAATCGCTGGACATCCTGCCGGAACGCTGTGCGCTGGTGGAAAGCGAGCCGGAGCGCACCCAAGGGCTGCGGCAGATGCTGGTGGACAACTACTCGGTGTTCTACATCGTGGGCGAGGATGCGGTGTCGGTGGCTCGTGTGCTGTACAGTGCATCCGACCTTGTGCGCCGCCTGCGGAGAATGAAGTGAAAGGGGTGTTTGCATGACCGCCGTGATTTACGCTCGCTATTCCAGCGACAACCAGCGCGAGGAATCCATCGAAGGTCAGATTCGCGAGTGTACGGCCTACGCCGAAAAGAACGGCATCACTGTGGTCAAACACTACATTGACCGAGCCCTTTCCGCCAAAACCGATAACCGCCCGGATTTCCAGCAGATGATCAAGGACAGCGAAAAGCGGCTGTTTGATATCGTGCTGGTCTGGAAACTCGACCGTTTTGCCCGAAACCGCTATGATTCAGCGCACTATGAGTATCTGCTGGAACGAAACCATGTCAAGCTGGTATCTGTCACGGAGCCTATTTCGGACAGCCCTGCGGGTATCATGGTCAAGAGTATGCTAACCGGCATGGCTGAATACTACTCGGCAGAGCTTTCTGAAAAGGTCGTGCGCGGCATGACCGAAAATGTTCTGAAAGGTAAGTACAATGGTGGCACGATTCCCATTGGTTTTAAGGTGGACGAGGAAAAATTCTTCCAGATTGACCCTTTGAAAGCTCCCTTTGTGGTAGAAGCCTTCCAGCGGTACAACGATGGCGCGACCATGAAAGAGCTGATGAACTGGCTGAACGACAGTGGTGTGACCACTAACCGTAACCAGAAGTTCACCTACAACAGTGTCCAGACGCTGCTGACGAACAAACGGTACATCGGAGAAAACCACTTCAAGGACATCGTAATGCCCGACAGTATTCCGGCCATTGTGGACAAGGACTTGTTTGAGGAAGTGCAGCTGAAAATCAAAAAGAACAGCCGCGCTCCTGCGCGCCACAAGGCCGAGGACGATTACCTGCTTACTACCAAGCTGTTCTGCGGAATGTGCGGGGCCATGATGTTCGGCGAGTGCGGCACAGGTCGGAACAAAGTCGTCCATCATTATTATAAGTGTGCCACCGCGAAGCGTTTCAAGACCTGCAAGAAAAAGACCGTCCGTAAGGAATGGCTGGAAGATTTGGTCGTGGCTGAAACCATGAAGCTGATTCAGGACGATGCCGTGATTGATGCCATCGTTGCGGAAGTGATGGAGTTGCAGGATCAGGAAAACACCACGCTCCCTTTACTGGAAAAGCAGATGCGTGAGGTAGAGAATGGCATTGAGAATATGCTGAACGCTATCCAAGCGGGTGTGCTGACCAACTCCACCAAATTGCGGCTGGAAAAGCTGGAAGCCCAGCAGAAAGAACTTGAGGTTCGGATCGCCGAAGAAAAAATCGCTCGGCCACGGTTGAGCGAAAATCAGGTTCGGTTCTGGCTGACCCGGTTCCGCAAGCTCGACCCGAATGTGAAAAGTCACCGGGAAACGCTTATCAACACATTCGTGAACGCTATTTATCTCTATGATGAAAAAGTTTTGATTGCATTCAACTACAAAGACGGCACAAAAACTATCACTTTCGATGAGATCGCCGCCAAAGATGCCCCAGAGGGCAATGGTTCGGATTTGGGTTGCTTCGCTCCACCAAAAAACCTCAACGTATACAAGTACGCTGAGGTTTTTGTTTTGTGACGAGGTTAAACTCATAGAGCGGGTGGATTTGAACAGCATCGGCCGCCGCCCAACGTTCCGGCGGCAAAAAAGCCCCTGCGGGGCTTTTTTAGATGCGCGGCTTGCGCAATCCACCCGCGCCCACCAAGAACTCCAGCGTCTTTGTGATGCTGGAGTTTCTGTTTTACTTAAAACTTTATAAAGCGTATCCAAGGGTGGATTCGAACAGCATCGGCCTGCCGGGTCATCCGGCAGGCAAAAAACCCCCTCCTTTTGTTTTCAGGCAAAGTGTGATACAATGAGAGCACAAACTGCAACAGGGGGAAACGCTATGCTGAAACGTTTGCGCAAACAACATCCCATCGGATACTGCATCGGGGCCGAGGTGCTCTTTTTGGGGGTCCTGATGCTGGTCTCCTTTCTGCTGACCTTGGGACTGGTGCTCTTTGGCAGCGACCTCTCCGGTGTGGAGGATTATCTGCTGACCGCCATTCAGGAAGTGGCGGGCGTTGGTGTGACGGTGTTCTTTCTGGCAAAAACCGGAAAACTGGAACTGCTGCGTCGGCGGGGCAGCGGTTTCCTGAACGGACTGCTGGTGGGGATGTATCCACTGGTGCTCATTGCCAACAGCGTGTACAGTCGGATGCTGTCGCTGCCGGACGGCCCGCTGCGTGCGGGCTGGCGGATCGCCAGCTTTTTGATTGGGATGTCACTGGTGGGCGCAGCCGAGGAATTTCTCTTCCGGGCGGTCATCGCGGAGACCCTGCTGGAACACTTCGGCACGGACCGGAAAGGCATCTGGAAAGCCTGCCTGCTGTCGGGGGTGTTCTTTGGCGCGGCGCATCTGACCAACCTCTTTGCCAGCGAACCCTTCGGCGTGCTGATGCAATGTGTGTTTGCGGCCTCGCTGGGCGTGCTCTTTGCAGCCATCTACTTCCGCACCGGCAACATCTGGGTCACGGTCTTCCTCCATGCCGCCATGGACATCACCTCGATGCTGGCCGGCGGCTTGTATGGCACCGAGACGGTGGCCGACAGCGTGAGTCAATACGACGCCACGATGCTGCTGTCGGTGCTGGTCTATCTCATCCCGACGGTGTTCCTCCTCCGGAAAAAGAAGATCGGAGAGGTCGGATGGTATTTCCCGGATTCCTGAGATCCGATACGAACAAGGGGCTGTGTTTCGGTTGAAACACAGCCCCTTGATTTGTGTGGTTTATTCGTAGTCGATCGGCAGGGTCGGCAGGCCATTGAGGTCGAGACCGGCGGTATGACCGGCGATGTACTGGTAGTAGCCCTGAGCGGCGATCATCGCGCCGTTGTCGCCGCAGAATTTCAGCTCGGGCAGGTAGACCTTGGCTCCCAGCTTCTGGGCACCGTCGTTGACGAGCTGGCGCAGGCGGCCATTGGCCGCGACACCGCCCGCCAGACAGACCTGTTTTGCGCCAGTATCGGCGGCGGCCAGCAGGAGTTTTTCGGCGAGGATGCCTGCGATGCGCTCCTGAAAGCTGGCGGCGAGGTCGGGCACGTTGATCTCGGTGCCCTTCATCTGCGCCTGATTCACCTCGTTCAGCACGGCGGTCTTGAGGCCGGAGAAGCTGACGTTGTATTTGCCGTCCACGTGGGGAACGGGCAGGCGGTAGGCCTTGGGGTTGCCGGTCTTGGCGGCATTGGCGACGCTGGGGCCGCCTGGATAGGGCAGACCCAGTGTGCGGGCGACCTTATCGAAGGCTTCCCCGGCGGCGTCATCGACGGTGTGGCCGAGGATGTGGTAGTGGGTGTAGTCCTGCACTTCCACGATGTGGCTGTGGCCGCCGGAGGCCACCAGACAGAGGAACGGCGGCTTCAGCTCCGGATGGGTCAGGTAGAGTGCCGCGATGTGGCCCCGCAGGTGGTGTACCGGCACCAGCGGCTTGCCCGCAGAGTAGGCCAGACCCTTGGCAAAGTTGACGCCCACCAGCACGGCACCGATCAGGCCGGGCGCAAAGGTGACGGCGACGGCATCCACGTCGTCCATGGTCTTGCCCGCATCCAGCAAAGCCTTTTTGACGGTGGCACTGATGAACTCGCAGTGGCGGCGGCTTGCAATCTCCGGCACGACGCCGCCGTAGAGAGCCTGTTCCTTGACGCTGGTGGAGATGACGTTGCTCAGCAGATGCCGGCCGTCTTCCACCAGAGATGCGGCGGTTTCGTCGCAGGTCGATTCGATTCCTAAAATGATCATGATGTTAATGGGCCTCCAGCCAATTTTTGCCCTCGTGGACTTCGGTGCTCAGGGGCACAGCGTAGTGTACGCAGCCCTCCATTTCTTCCCGCAGGATCGCGGCCGCTTTTTCGGCCTCGGCCTCAGGTGCTTCGACGATCAGTTCGTCGTGGACGGTCAGGATCAGACGGCTCTCCATCTTTTCGTCGTGCAGACGCCGCCAGACCCGCACCATCGCCAGCTTGATGACATCGGCGGCGGTGCCTTGGATCGGGGTGTTGCGTGCCATCCGCTCGCCGCTGGCGCGGATGTTCCGGTTCGAGCTGACGAGTTCGGGCAGGGAACGGCGTCGGCCGAACAGGGTGGACACATAGCCGCAGGCTTTGGCGTCGGCGATGGTCTTGTCCATGTAACCGCTCACCTTGGGGAAGGCGGCAAGGTAGTTCTTGAGGAAGGCGTCTGCCTCCTTGACGGTCACGCCGATGTCTTTGGACAGGCTGTACGCGCCCTTGCCGTACATGATGCCGAAGTTGATGGCCTTGGCCGAGGAGCGCAGCCGGGGCGTGACCTGATCGACGGGCAGGTTGTAGATCTTGGCCGCGGTGCTGCGGTGGATGTCCTCGCCGCGCTGGAACGCCTGCTGCATATGCTCGTCGCCGGTGATGTGGGCGAGGATGCGCAGCTCGATCTGGCTGTAATCGGCGTCCACCAATACGCAGCCGGGTCTGGCGACGAAGTAGGCGCGGAGCTGGCTGCCCAGCTCGGTGCGGATGGGGATGTTCTGCAGGTTCGGGTTGTCCGAGGAGAGGCGGCCGGTGCGGGCTTCGGTCTGGTTGAACCGGGTGTGGATGCGGCCGTCTTCCGCAATGACCTTCAGCAGACCTTCGACGTAGGTGGAATTGAGCTTCTGGTAAGCGCGGTATTGGAGCACATCCTCCACCAGCGGGTAATCCCGCAGAGCTTCCAGCGTTTCAGCGTCGGTGGACCAGCCCCGCTGGGTCTTTTTGCCGTGGGGCAGGCCGAGGGTGTCAAACAGCATCTCGCCCAGCTGTTTCGGGCTGTTGGGGTTGAAGCTGGTGCTGCCGGTCTCCATCTGGATGCGGGCGAGCACCTGTTCCAGCTCGGAGCGGATCCGGACGCCAAATTCCTCGATGCCGGTCTTGTCCACCAGCACGCCGGTGCGGGTCATATCGGCCAGCACCTGCGCCAGCGGAAATTCGATCTCGTTGTACAGCGCGTCCTCCTCCCGGGCGGTGATCTCCCGCTTCATCCGGGCAAACAGGTCGGCGAGGAAACCGGCGTCCGGCCATTCAGCCGCGGCAAAGGCGGCTTCGGCGTGGTAGGCGGTGGCCAGCTCGCCGACCTGATATTTGGAGGCGGAAGCATCCAGCAGGTAAGCGGCCAGCTTGCCGTCCCAGACGATGCGGCTGCCCCAGCCGCCCGCGGCCATGGCACGGGCGTACAGGGGGGCGGAGTCGAACACTTCCAGCGTGACGGCGGGATCGTCCAGCAGGCGGACAAGGTCGGCCTCCTCCAGAGGATAGACGGTGGTTCCCTGCACGGCGTACCATGCCTCGGGCTGGGTGATGACATTGCGGGTGCCCTGCTTGCCCAGAACGGCGGGGCGTGCAGCCAGCAGGTAGCAGCCGGACGGCTCAGCGGGCAGGGCGGCGATGGACGCCTCGGCCATGGGAGCCGCTTCCGGGTCTGCCGCCGGAGCTACGCCGTCCAGACCAAACCGGGAGATGAGCGAGTGCAGCTCCAACTCCTGCATCAGGCGGACTGCGGCGGCTTTGTCGCCCGCGGTGATCTGGTAGGCACCCTCGGCGGTGTCGATGGGTGCATCGGTGCGGATGGTGCCGAGGGTGTGGCTCAGTTCGGCATCCGCCTTGCACTCGATCAGATGCTCGCGCTGCTTGGGTTTGATGGCGGGGTCGTCGAGGTGGGTGTAGACGTTTTCCAGCGTGCCGAATTTCTGCACGAGGCTCAGAGCCGTCTTTTCGCCGATGCCCCGCACGCCCGGGATGTTGTCGGACGCGTCTCCCATCAGGCTCTTTACCTCGATGAGCTGTTTGGGCTGGATGCCGTATTTTTCCTCGATGGCATCCACGTCCATGGGGACGGTCTTGCTCCGCCCCATGACGGTGGTGGCCAGCAGGACGGTCGTGCTCTCGCTGACCAGCTGCAGGCTGTCGCGGTCTCCGGTGGCAAGGAAGCAGTCATCCCGGCGGGCGTCGCAGGCCGCCGCCAGCGTGCCCAGAATGTCGTCGGCCTCCCAGCCCTCGGCCGTCACCTGACGATAGCCCAGATCGGTGAGCAGCTCCTTCAGCACCGGCATCTGCTGCGCCAGCTCTTCGGGCATTCCGTGCCGGGTGGCCTTGTAGCCGTCGTACATCTGGTGCCGGAATGTCGGCGCACGCAGGTCGAACGCCACGGCGACCTCATCGGGCTGGGTGTCCTTGAGCAGGGAGAGCAGAATATTCAGAAAGCCAAAAATGGCGTTGGTGTAGCGGCCGTCCTTGGTGGTCAGCAGCTTGATGCCAAAAAATGCGCGGTTGGCGATGCTGTTGCCGTCGATGACCAGTAAACGCATGGTGTGCAGTCCTCCATTCGATAATTTCACATCTTATAGTATAGCACAAAAACTGGAGGATAGGTAGCCCTCGGCACGGGATTCGCAGCTGCTATGTACAACCTCTCCGTCATTGCTTACGCAATGCCACCTCTCCTTGTAGGAGAGGCCTTGGCAATCCACGACAAACAAAATCTTTTTGCCAAAGGCTCCCCTCCGTAGGGGAGCTGTCTGCGAAGCAGACTGAGAGGTTGTTCCTTACTCGTTTAGGGTGATGGCACTCACCGGGCAGCTCTGGGCGGCGTCCACAGCCTGCGGAACGGCGTCGGGCGGCACTTCTCCGGGAAGGGCAACGGCCAGCGTGCCCTCCATGGTGAATACGGCGGGGCAAATACCTGCGCACTGGGTGCATCCGATGCACAGATCGGGGTCAACGGTTGCGATCATAGCAAAATCCTCCTGTCAGAATCCGTGTTGGGGTTAGTCTGGGCGGGCAGGGGCGGAAATATACTATTCTTTTGGGCGCGAGTATGATACAATAGAAGCAGTTTCAGGAGGGAAAAGCGATGAACATTCAGATCTTTGGCACAAGCAAGTGCTTTGATACCAAAAAGGCCCAGCGGTATTTCAAGGAGCGGGGCATCAAATTCCAGATGATCGACCTCAAGGAGAAAGAGATGAGCCGGGGCGAGTTTGACAACGTGGCCCGGGCACTGGGCGGCTGGGAAAAGCTGGTGAACCCGGCGGCCAAGGACAAGCAGACGCTGGCGTTGCTGGACGCGCTGATCGACTGGCAGAAAGAGGACAAACTGTTCGAGAACCAGCAGCTGTTCCGGACGCCCATCGTCCGCAATGGCCGGCAGGCCACGGTGGGATACCAGCCCGAGATCTGGAAAACGTGGGAATGATCCGGAGACCGCCCCAAACGACCCCGATGGCAAACGGGCTTTCACAAAAAATCCACCGGCAGAATTTTGCGCCCGGCGGCAATTTGTGTTATACTGTACGTTGGAAGTGCCGAAAGCCGCTTCCACAGAACGAATTCTTGGAGACGATGATCTTATGAAAACCTATATGACTCAGGAGGAACACGCCCGGCATCACCGCCGCCGTGCGCGTCAGGCGTTGGGCGTCGTGATCGCCCTGCTGGTGCTGATCGGCATGGTGACCGTGGTGCGCGCCGGTGTGGGCGCGGTGGCAAACCTGTTTGACGATACCGCACAGAAGGCGGAGTACGAGGATAAACTGGAGGGGCTTGTCCTCTTCGACCCGGTGGCGTTTGACGGCATCGAGAACATCGACGACCTGACCCTGCGGGAAGCAGCAGTCTGGGGCTGTGTGTACAACATTCAGGAGACGCAGGGCGGCTTCGAGAACTACAACACCGACCCCGATACCGAGCAGCTGCTGATCCCGTCGGTGGATGTGGATGCGTATCTGGCCAAGCTGGTCGGCCCCAGTTTCAAGATGACCCACAAGAGCTTTGAGATGGAAGACATGACCATCGCGTTCGACGATACCACCCAGTGCTACAAGATCCCGGTCACCGGCAGCGTCGGCAGTTACCGTGCCGTCGTGACCAAGCTGTTCAAGAAGGGCGGGCGGCTCCACGTCACGGTGGGCTACATCCCGACCCAGAGTCAGGACGACACCATCCTGACTACGACTTCGGATACGCCGGTGAAGTATATGGACTATCTGTTCTCGCGGCAGAGCGGCAGCTGGTATCTGACCGGCCTGACCGACAGCGAGACCAAGCCCGCATCGCAGGAGACGGCAGCGCAGTCTGCCGAACCGATGCCGATGGCCGAGAGCGATGTGCAGGACGCCATCCTTGCCACCACCGGCGACTCTGCCGCTGCCAGCGAAGCTGCCTCGGAGGAAGCGGCTTCGACGGAAGCGGAGCCTGCCGCCGGGGAAGCCGCCGAAAGCACTGCAGCCGATGCAGAAACAGCCGGGTCTGCCAGCACCGCGGCCTGATCCCTCCCCATCCATTTGAATCAGAAGAACCCCCATCCGCGCCTGTTTACAGGCCATGCGGATGGGGGTTCTTGGTTATTTCAGGTCAAACCGCACGACGACAAGGCGGTACCAGAGGTAGGGGATGACGTTCCAGATCATCCAGAGCTCCATGAGGACATAGTGGGGCAGGTCGCGGAAGCGGAAGGGGCGTTTGCCGAGGTTGCCGGAGCGGAGCAGGTTGAGGGCCTCGTGCATCCCCTGATCCCAAGCTTCCCCAAAGCCCTGCTTGTGGAACTTGTAGGCCTTGAGCAGGTAGCCCAGAGCCAGCGGGAGGAAGTTGAGCAGCAGCATCAGGAGCGGCTCGTTTTTGAGGGGGAGCAGGATGCTGTTCCGGCCGCTCTGCTGGCTTTTAAAAGTGTTGTATTTTACCGCGCCGGTGCTGGCCCCGCAGATGTGGTAGCATTTTGCGGCGGGGCAGAGGATATTCTTGTATCCGGCGTTGTTGGCACGCCAGCTCAGATCCACGTCCTCAAAATAGGCGAAGAAGTTTTCGTCGAAGGTGCCGATCTCGTCCAGGATGCGCTTGCGGTAGAGAGCCGCGCCGCCGCAGGCCGAAAAGATCCGCTTCTGCTTGGTGTAGCGGCTGGCGCGCCGGCCGTCGCCGGTCTTGCAGGCAAAGCCCATCCATGTGACGTAATCGCCTGCGTCGTCGGCCAGCTCCCGGTCAAAGTGCCGGATCATCAGGCTCTGGACGGCGAAGATCTTCGGGTCGGATTCGGCGGCGCGGATCAGCTCGGCCAGCCACTGGGGTTCCGCAAAGGCGTCGTTGTTGAAGAGGACGACGAACTCGCTTTTTGCCAAGGCGATGCCCTGATTGACGGCATGGGAGAAGCCGGTGTTGGTGCCGTTTTCGATCAAAGTGAAATTGGGGCGGCTGCAGTAGCTCCGCGCCTGCGCGAGGCTTTCGTCGGTGGAGCCGTTGTCCACGACGATCAGCTCAAAATCCTGCTCGGTCTGGGCGTAGATCGACTCGATGGAGTCTTTCAGCCAGCCCTTGCCGTTGATGTTGGGGATGACGATGGTTGCTTTATACATAAAACTGCTCCTGTTTGTGTGCACAATTACCCAAGACAGTATAGCATATCTGCGCCCAAAAAGAAACCGCATCCCGGTGGGATGCGGTTGGAAATGCGGCAAAAATCAGGCGGCAAGGCCTTTTTCGATGTTGGCCAGCAGGGTGTCGTGGTTCTCGGCACACACCAGGATCACTTCTCCGGTGGGGGCAGTGGTCACCGTGGCAGCCTTGGCGATCTGATACTGATCTTCCAGGTAGTGCTCCATGGACTGCTGCTCGCTGGCTACATAGGCTTCCAGCGCGGCCTTCACGTCCTCGGTCCGGCCTTCGGCGGGCTTGACGATGGCCACGGCGTAGCTGCGCACCATCATGGCGGAGAGAGAAGCGGCCAGGTCGGTGTACATGTCGTCCTCCAGGTTCAGCAGGGGCAGCATCATGTTGCGCACCTCATCGTCCAGCTGGTCGGCCTCGTACTCGGCGCTGTAGCCGTCGATGGCGGTGAACTTGCCGTCCTCGCCTTTGGTGAAGATCATATCGTATTCGTTTTCCTCG
>ERZ869979.41-NODE-41-length-29772-cov-8.466813_pt1 | contig 29772 bp, 28 predicted proteins | sample MGYA00521269_ERZ869979 | MGnify/ENA primary metagenome ERZ869979 (study PRJEB32232, sample SAMN07284974) | human gut metagenome | biome: human-associated habitat; material: feces | host: Homo sapiens | place: Tanzania | collected 2014-04-05 ... | reverse complement strand
TTATTCCGTGATTGCCTCGCTGCGATACCTGCCGAGCAAAAGGCAGAGTTCGATTTGTCTTTCGGTATTGCCGAGCGCATTAGTGAGATTCTGAAAGCCAAAGGACTCACCCAAAAGGATTTCGCCCGCTTACTCAACAAGCGAGATTCCGAAATTTCCAAATGGCTCACAGGCAGACATAACTTCACAACTCAAACCATTGCTCGTATAGAAACAGCTCTAGGTAGTAAACTCATCAGCATAGCCCATTGATTGGGCTATGCTAATAAAAAACTTAATGCGTTTTAAACACCTAACGCTATAATTATGGTATCCCCAACTTTACGGAAGATTACTTATGGAGTTAATTGGTATCGACCGCCGACAACAACATCGCGAACTTTGTCTTGCTGTTTAATTGTTTCTTGCCTTGTACCATAATTTGAATAATATAAAATCATGGTGTAAAGGCACGAAACTTTATCTAGACGCACAATACGGCTTCACACTTACAAATCATCATTTCTCCCACAACATGCTAAATGCATATTCATTATACCCCATGCAATATTCATAGAACTCCATATCGTTTTGTTCTTCGCTATACGTATCAAAACAGTCGCCTGCATACACTATCTCATTCTGATAGCAACAACTAGAATCGTGTTTAAAGAAATAATCACCCATAACCGTATTCTCTGGTACTTTATCTGTACCATTTTTAAGTCTATAGAAAGGAAAATCCTTACTTTGCAACTGCCACTTTACCTTGCCGTTTTGAGAAAACACAAGAATGATAGGCGTACGGTTAAGTTTCATATACCGTATGGCACATGCAGAAAAACTAACTTGATATTTATCTGCAATAGCTTTAACCAATTCGCCAGAGAAGACTTGACCAGCAAAATCTGATATAAACAGAGATGTAGGCATAAGAAGATTTGCTGCAAAATCATCAGCTTCTCTTTCTATTATCCAATCTTCATTTTTTCCAAATTGAACATAGCGATGAATATGAGGCTGCATCTTTCCACTTTCCAAAGCTAACCTATGATGGTCTATAAAGTAATGTCCAAGTTCATGAGCTAGCGTAAACCTCCCTTTCGAATTATCAATACCATTACCTCTTTTTGTATTTATATGAATGAAAAACTTATCTTGTTTGGGTTCATACCAAGTCATCCCATCAAAAGTATCAGTTTCATAGTCATCGTATATGACACGGATACCTTCATCTCTCGCTATTTCCAGTAATGGTAACGGAATAGAGTAAAGAGAAGCTATTGCTTCTGGCATTGTGAGTCTAGAATTATTCATCATAACCTTCATCTAGTTTATGCTGCCTTCTCATTTTATCCAAAACATTCTTTGGCAATTTACTATAATTACGTGCTGCTATAGAATACCTATTGCCTGCACACTCACTTACGTCGGAATTGGAGGAACTTATTTTATCACTAATATGGATGGAGTCAGATACAAACCTACACTTTCCGTTTACTATTTCTTCAACATCAACGTGCCTATCCTCAGTACGAGGCTGATAATCCTCATACATCTGATCGAAGAATGCCAATTCATCTTCATTACTAGGAGGAAGATAACCTATTGCCTCCAACATTATTTCAAATTCGTCTATAGTTAAATTTTTCATGCCTCTAGTAATTTTGTATCGTTAATAGCTTCACAAGCCTGTTTCTTATATACCCTTATCGCACTTTGGCTAAGTCCCAAGCGCTTACGTAACTTTTCTAATAGTTTTCGTGGAAGTTTCTTTCCACTTCTTTGATATGCTTTATAAGTTAAATAGATGATTCTATGTTTCTCATCAAGCACTGAAATCTTTTTTTTAAAAGCCATTACATATTGCATTTTTACCATTGGATCCAAATCGGCAACATGAATAGAATTAACAACATCATCTATATTTTCTATCACTGACAAATCCTCCTCTTCTGAAATCCGGGCACATTCACCAGTTCTAGTAAACTGACACATTTGAGAAAATGCGATTTTTACTAACCATATAATAATCGCATTTTCCCCACTCGCACAATGAGATTTACTCATATCGAAGGTTGGGTAAAGCCATACTTTATTGAAGGCACATCGAATCGCTTCAAAAGCCACATTCTCATTATAACCATATTTAAGGGCTAATATTTCAACCCTCTTTTTAATCTTACTTTCAAAGGAGCTAACGAATAAATCAAGAGCTTTCTTTGCAGCTTCTTCATCTTTATCTTTGTTAGCTATAGTACGTATAAGTTGCACGCCATCAACCTTTTGCGAATCTTTTCTATCCATTATTTCTATTTTGACTAACGGTTTTGGTATAAGGGTGAGTGTTCAACGGAGAATACTCATTAAAATATTAATAAAATGACAAAAGTTAAAAATGTGAACGGCTCAAGCCGTTTTTCAAGTCCTGCAGGTTATAACACTTGGTTGGACTATTGGGAAGCTAAAAGCGGTAAAACCGCAAGTAGATGTTCTGCCACAGACTGTCACCAGAGTGGCAGATGGAATTTGGTCGGTGCTCATGTTCAAAAAGTATACGGCTATGACAATAGCTGGTATATTGTGCCTCTCTGTAGAGGTTGTAACACTCGCACCGACGAGTTTTATGTTGACGAGACTTTGGTTCCAGTACCAAGCAATCTCTAACATTAAACGATTTTATTAGGATGTGCCTCAAGGATTTATTTCCTTGGGGCTTTTCTTTTTATTAGCTGCCCCTATTATCTTCATGAATACTCCCACATTCCCAGGCGGTCCCATCCCGCACAAGATGGCGAAGACCTTTGATGCCCCGCCAACCTTAGAGCGTAGCGGTTCTGAGCACCGGAGGGCGGTTACATCCTCTCGTTCCTGAGGAAAGAGAGGCTTGGTGAGAAAGGTGGAGCCTTCCTTAACGGTAAGGAAGGACGGGTAGGTTTTCGAAAAATGCCTTTTTTAATGGTAAAGAAGGACGGGATGATTTTAGAAAATCTTTATTATTTAAAGAACAAGATTAATGCACAACATACATATTATAATCATGGCCGGCGGCGTAGGCTGCCGCTTCTGGTCTATGTCAACCCCTGATTACCCAAAGCAGTTCATCGATGTGATGGGCGACGGGCGTTCCCTCATTCAAATGACTGTAGATAGATTGAAACCAATCTGTTCTGTCACCCTTGTCATTAATACCTCGGAGTATCAGCGAGTACTCAGTAAGGCATTGAGCAATACTTCCGAGAAGAATGGACAACTGCTGGTTTGCTCATTGAAAGAGAAGCAGAGAATTAAAGAGTTTGGAAAGTAAGAATATAAGGAATAAAAATTCCATAGTTTTTAAGAAGATTAGGCATTTATAAGATATTTATGAGTTATACAAGATTGAGCGCTGCCGAAGCGGCAGCGATGATTAGCGATCAAGATACTATTGGATTGAGTGGCTTTACTCCAAATGGAGTACCGAAGGCTACTTTCCGTGAACTTTCTAAGAGAGCTGTAGCGGAGCATGAGGCTGGAAGACCTTTTCAGGTCGGTATCTTGACAGGTGCTTCTACTTCACAAAGTATTGAAGGTGATATGGCGGCAGCCCATGCCATCAAGTTCCGAGCACCATTTTCAACCAATAGAGATTTCCGTAATCATACCAACCTAGGAGAAATTGATTACGAGGATATGCACCTTGGCCATATGGCTGAACGCCTGCGCCGTGGATTCTATGGTGAGATAGACCTTGCCATCATCGAGGTCTCTGATATGGAGGAAGGCAAAATCATCTGCAAGGCTTTCCTAACTTCTGCAGGTGGTATCGTTCCGACCATCGTACGATTGGCGAAAAAGGTGCTCATTGAGAAGAACACTTTCCATAGTCCAGAGTCTTGTTTCCTTCACGATGTATATGAGATTGCAGAATGTCCTTTCCGAACACCTATTCCTATTATGAATGTGGGAGATAGAATCGGTAAGGAGTATGTGGAGATTGACGCACATAAGATAATTGGTGTTGTTGAATGTTGTATTCCTGAGGAGGCTCGTGATTTCAAACCACTTGACCCTGTAACTGAGCAGATGGGACACAATGTGGCTGATTTCTTGATCTCGGATATGAAGAAGGGGCATATTCCACCACAGTTCTTACCTTTACAGAGTGGTGTTGGTACTACATCAAATGCAGTTCTTGAGGCTTTGGGACAGAATCCTAACGTGCCGGTATTCAGCGTCTATACCGAGGTGGTTCAGGATGCCGTGGTGAAATACATGCGCGAGGGAAGAATCAAGGATGCTTCCTGCTCTTCGCTCACCGTAACCAACGATACATTGAAAGAGGTGTATGATGATATTGAATATTTCAAGAAGCATCTCACCATCCGCCAGAGTGAGATTTCCAACTCTCCGGAGGTAATCCGCCGACTGGGTGTCATCGCCATGAATACCGCCATCGAGTGTGATATCTACGGCAATGAGAACTCCAGCCATATCTGCGGAAGCAAGCTGATGAATGGTATCGGTGGTTCCTGCGATTACGAGCGTAATGGTTTCATCTCTATCTTCACCACGCAGAGTACCACCAAGAACGGTTGCATTTCTGCCATCGTTCCGATGTGCAGCCATGTGGATAGTACCGAGCACGATGTGGATGTTATCGTTACCGAGCAGGGAGTAGCCGATCTTCGTGGCAAGGGTCCGTTGCGCCGTGCCAAAGAGATTATCGAAAACTGTGCGCATCCGGATTATCGCCCTATGCTCCGTGAGTATCTGAAGTTTGCCGAGAAGGGACATGAGCCACAGAGCATGCGTGCCGCCCTCGCTATGCACGATACCTTCCTGAAAAAGGGTGATATGAGATTGACGGATTTTGGAGTATATATGTAGGTTCAATGTTTTTTGATGTAGTATGTCAAGTTTAAAATCACGAATAAAAAAAGGATTAGTTTGGAGTTCTATTGAGCGATTTGCTACACAAGGTATTCAATTCTTGTTTGGTATAATATTAGCAAGATTACTTTCTCCTGCGGATTATGGTATAATAGCAATGTCATTGCTTCTTTTGACTATTGATCAAAGTATTATTGTTATTTATTAGGTGCAAAAAATCTATTGAAAAATGAATGGAATGATGCAATCGATATGATGCCAAGTAAATTTAAACACAAATTTTTAAATTAAATATTATGGATAAGAATTTAATTACAGTAACTTCTCCGTTACTGCCTAGTTTGGATGATTTTCATGCTGAACTCCAGAAGATCTGGGACAGCAAGTGGATTACAAATAATGGTGATTATCATAAGAAACTGGAGGCTGCTCTTGCCGAGTACCTCAAAGTTCCATACGTGAGTCTCTTTACCAATGGTACCTTGCCATTGCTTACTGCATTGCAGGCTCTTCGTATTACTGGCGAAGTTATTACTACACCATACAGCTTTGTGGCTACTACTCACAGTATTTGGTGGAATGGTTGCAAGCCTGTATTCGTAGACATTGACCCTGCAACAGGTAATCTTGATCCAAACAAGATAGAGGCTGCTATTACACCTAAGACTACAGCCATCATGCCTGTGCATGTTTATGGAAAACCTTGCGATACCAAGGCTATTCAGGATATTGCAGATAAGTATGGTCTGAAAGTCATTTATGATGCAGCTCATGCTTTTGGGGTAGAAGTAAACGGTGAGAGCATTTTGAATGCTGGTGATATGAGCACTTTGAGTTTCCATGCTACTAAGGTGTATAACACCATCGAAGGTGGTGCTATGGTTATGCATGATGAGAAAACCAAGAAGCGTATTGATTACTTGAAGAACTTCGGCTTTGCTGGAGAAACCGAGGTTGTTGGTCCTGGTATCAATAGTAAGATGGATGAGATGCGTAGTGCGTATGGCTTACTTAACTTGAAGCAGGTAGATGCTGCTATTGAGGCTCGTCACCAGGTAGCTATCAAGTACCGCGAGGCTTTGCGCAATGTTGAAGGCATTACCTTTTTCGATGATATGCCTGGTGTTCGTCATAACTATAGCTACTTCCCAATCTTCATTGATGCACAGAAGTATGGTATGACCCGTGATGAACTTTATGCAAAGATGAAGTCACGGAACGTGTTGGGACGCCGTTACTTCTATCCATTGATTAGTGAGTTCTCTACTTACCGTGGTTTGGAAAGTGCTGATCCAACAAACTTGCCTAATGCTCATAAGATGGCAGATAGTGTAATCTGCTTGCCTATGCATCATGCATTGAGCGAAGAGGATATTCAAAGAACCTTAGATTGTATTTTTTAATGATAGTTTTATAAAAAATCTCTTTAAAAAGATTAAAATGGATAATAGAAAAAAAGAAATATATGTCCTAGGTATAGGAGGTTCTAGTTTTAAAATGATAGATTTGGCCAATGCTTGCGGATATGAAGTTGTTGGATTATATCACTACAATAATGAAAGAACTGGTCAAATTGATCATGGTTATCGTATATTGGGTAGTTTTGACGATCTATTTGAACAGGATATTCAAGATAAAAATTTCCTTCTTACGATGGGTGATATGAATATTCGTAAGTCTTTGTCTGATAAAATAATTCTAAAGGGTGGTCTTGTTCCAACATTGGTTCACCCTTCTGCAGAAATATCTCAGTTTGCTTTGATTTCCCCTATAGGAGTTATTGTAGATAGTCAGACCGTTGTTCAGGCTGATTGTGAAATTGATGAAGGAGTTTATATTTGTTCTCATTCGATGATTTGTCATCAAACTCATCTTGAGGCTTACGTATTTGTAGCTCCTCATGCTTTAATTGGGGCTCGATTAAATATTCGTGATTTTGTTTTTGTCGGTCAGAATGCGACATTGATTTCTACTAAAGTAAAAGAAATTGGTAGTCATACAATTGTTGGAGCTGGTGCAGTTGTGACAAAAGAACTTCCTCCTCATGTTGTTGTTGTTGGAAATCCTGCAAGAATAATTAAGAGTAGAGACACTAGTGCTAATAAACAAAAGAGTTAAGTACGAAGAGCCGTGTGATGGGAGACTGTCAAGCACGGTTCCGAGAGAAGGGAGGGTGAAACTCCCTCCACTTACTCGACAGCAGAACTGAAATCTTGGTACTGGTTTGCAACGATACTAGCGGTACCGATACTGTGCTATCGTCAAATTAGATAATGTATTTCTGCAACATTGTGCAGATAATACGCTTGCAGTAACCAAAGGCTGGCATACCTGCAGGTAATGATTCAAGAAAAAATATAAAAGTTATACTTATGAAAGATTTGCCAATTGTTGTCAAAGAAGTTCTTGAGTCTGAGAATCTCAAGAATATTACACGAGTTGATGGAATTAAAGAAACCTCAGAAGCGCTTATTGGTGCATTAAACTATATTCCTGTAGTTGGAGGAGGTTTAGCTTCTGAGTTGCAACAAATAAAAAATGCTAGGGAATCTTATCTGGAAATGGATTTTTACAGAAAGTTTCTTGCTTTAATTTATGGGATTCAAGATATTCAACCCAAAAATATTGCTTCTTTCCTTGATGAAGTATCAGATAGAGCCCAAGACTTTGCCGGGAATGTAATAACAAATATGATTAATCGCATAGACAATGTCAATAAGGCTGATATCTTGGCAAATTTAGTAAGAGCAAAAACAGAAAATCGAATTTCGATATATGATTTCTTTCGATTGTCTTCTATGTTGGAGAGAATACCTTATATAGATTTAAATGAGTTGAGTAAGTATCAAAAACCGTATTACGATGAATCCGGTGATTCTGAGTTGCTGTATGCTACAGGAGCATTGAGATTAGCTACTCTAGATTCCGAACAGGAGAATAGTTATACATTGTCCAATCTTGGGGCTTTGTTACTGGAAGCAGGAATGAATTATCAAGATGTACTACGTAGCAAGGGAGGAACAGAAGTGACTCAATTGGAGTGGAGTGAATATAAAGCACCTAATCCAGATCAAATGAATGATGATCAAGGCCAATATGAATATGATATAGCAAGAGGGAAATAGATTGATTATATGTCTGAATCATTAAAGAATAAAACTCAAAAGGGGTTGGCGTGGAGTATGATAGAGCGATTCGCCACGCAAGGCGTGCAATTCCTCTTCGGCATCATATTGGCTCGCATGCTATCGCCAGATGACTATGGTATCATCGCTATGCCGTTGGTGTTCCTCGCTATCGCTCAATGCTTTATAGACAGTGGCTTTTCTGGAGCATTGATACGAAAGCCCAATTTGACGGAGGATGACCTATCCACGGCTTTCTATTTTAATATAGGTGTAGGAGTGATATGCTATTTGATATTATTCTTCACCTCGCCGCTAATAGCCGATTTCTATAATACTCCGATACTGGTAGACCTCCTGAAGGTTACGGCTTTGGCTACCCTGTTCAATCCGCTTTGTGCCGTACAACAAGCTATACTTACCAAGAAAATTGATTTCAAGACACAGGCGATAGTCTCGCTTGCTGGCGCCTTGGTAAGTGGACTCGTCGGATTGGTTATGGCATATACAGGCTTTGGAGTCTGGGCATTGGTATTCCAGCAAGTTGGTGGATATGTCATCCGAACAATACTCCTTTGGATATTGTGTAAATGGAAGCCGAAAAGAAGATGGTCTTGGGAATCTTTCCATTATCTGTGGGGATTTGGAAGCAAGATGCTGGCTTCTGGCTTGTTGGAAGCCATTTATAGTAACATTTATCCGATAGTGATAGGAAAATACTTCAGTGCCAATGACTTGGGTAATTATACGAGAGCACAGCAGTTTTCCAATCTTCCATCGAGTAATGTTACAGGAGTGCTCCAACGTGTAACTTTTCCTGTGTTGAGCAGCATTCAGAATGAGGATGAGCGACTGGCTAGAAATTATCGCAAGATTTTGAAATTGTCGGCATTTTTGATATTTCCCTTGATGCTGATACTTTCGGCTGTTGCCGATCCTCTTATTCGGGTGTTGTTGTCGGATAAATGGGAAGGTTGCATTATCCTTTTGCAGCTACTTTGTTTCTCGTTGATGTGGTATCCTATTCAAGCTATCAACTTGAACTTGCTAACCGTGAAAGGACGTTCAGATCTGTTCTTCAGATTGGAAGTCTTCAAGAAAATCATAGGTGTCAGCATTATGGTTGTTACCATTCCGAACGGTATTATCTGGATGGTAAGTGGTGGTATCGTTAGTTCTATGATTTCATTGATTATCAATACCTATTATACAGGAAAATTAATCAATGTAGGGTATCTGAAGCAGATGGGCGACTTGCTGCCGATATTAAGTGTGTCGTTTGCCGTATGGATTATTGTCCATGGTTCGATGATGATGTCTTCCAATATCTATGTCCAGCTAATAATAGGTAGTTTGGTTGGTGTCATCGTGTATTTGGTGTTGGCAAAATTATTCTTAAGAACAGAATGGGAAGATGCGATGAGCATGGTTCCTGATAGATTGAAGAGAAATTTTACTTTTTGAACAGATAAAAATATGATATACGCACCTATTTATATACCTACCTTGTGTAGGTATGAGCATTTCAAGCAGTGCATTGAATCCTTGGCTCAGTGTGATGGAGCCAGTGAGACAGAAGTCTATGTGGCTTTGGATTATCCTGCCAAGGAGTCTCATCTAAAGGGTTATGAGAAAATCAAGACTTATCTAGAGACGGTAGGGAACATGACGTTCAAGAAACTGCATGTGCATAAGCGAGAGAGAAATTATGGTTTAGGCTTGCACGGCAATTCCGCAACTATGCGAGAATATATCACCGAGAGATATGACCGTTTCATTATCTCGGAGGATGACAATGTCTTCGCCCCCAATTTCTTGCTGTATATGAATACCTGTTTAGAGCAGTACAAGGATGATCCTGATGTTATTGCGGTATGTGGTTATAGTTATCCTGTGGAGTGGGAGGTAAGTGAGGGCGCAACGGTGCTAAAGCAGCAAATAAATGTCTCCACATGGGGGGTGGGCTTTTGGTCGGAAAAGTATCAGAAAATGCGTCAAGACCTGTCGAATGGAATCTTGAAGTCTTCATTTACTGATGTTCTTGAAAATAAGACTTATAAAAAAATGATTGATGCATGCTTCATTGAGTATATTTGGAATGCTTGTAACGTGTCGTCGGATAAAAACTCATTATGTTATAGAACTACAGATGTAGCGATGCGTCAATATTTAGCTGTTACAAACAAATATGCTATTACGCCTATAGTATCGAAGGTTAGAAATCTTGGTTTTGACGGAACAGGTGCATATTGTCAAAAGACGGAAAAATCACAATTTGGTGATACAGCTCGAACATATGATTACTCAAAACAGAAAATAGATGAAAGTCGTAGTTTTGCATTTATTTTAGATCAAAAAAACAACTCTGTGGAGAATCACAAACTTTTGAATGATTTTGACAGTCGCTCATTAGAAGAACTTAAATTTCCTGTTTTTTTGCTTTGGGCTTCTGAAAATATTGGTATTTGGTCAGCTAGGTTGCTTTTATTAGTGTACAGATGCTTAAATAAACTGAAAAATATTTAATCATTAGCATGCATAAAAAATATGCAATTTATAATAGATTAAAGAATTGATTGATGATAAAAGTATTGTAGAATTAAGTTTTTGTTTGTATGATACCAAAAGTAATTCATTATTGTTGGTTTGGGGGTAATCCCCTGCCAAAGAGTGCACAGAAGTGCATTGCATCATGGAGAAAGTATCTCCCAGACTATGAGATAAAGGAATGGAATGAGAGTAACTTTGATGTGAACATCATTCCTTATACAGCAGAGGCATATAAGGCGAAGAAGTATGCCTTTGTGAGTGATTATGCCCGTTTCTGGATTCTCTATAAGTATGGTGGCCTTTATTTTGATACTGATGTAGAGGTCATCAAGAATATGGACGACATCATTGCAAAAGGTCCGTTTATGGGGTGTGAGAATGAGGCTAAGGCTGGTGCGACTCCTGCGGAGCTTGGGGTAAACCCAGGCCTAGGGCTCGGGGTTACTCTAGGCCTAGGGCTGTATGGGGAAATCTTAGAAGACTACAAGACGTCTCACTTCATCACAGCTAATGGGGAATTAGATCTTAAGACAATTGTAGATAGGACAACTGAGGCCTTATGCAAGTATGGTCTCCAAAATACATCTAAGATTCAAGAGGTTGCTGGAGTTTTAATTTACCCAAAAGAATATTTTTGTCCAAAAGATTATTTTTCCGGTAAGATAAATGTTACTTCTAATAGCTACTGTATTCATTGGTATGGTGCTTCATGGGTCCCAAAGACAAGCAAATTGAAAAATAAATTGAAACGGAATTATATTATAAAAAAAATCATTAATTTTATTAAGTGATGACCGCTTTATATTTGATTTTAATGACTGTTATTGGTACGTATGGGAGTTATATAACATGGTTTAATTATAATATAAATCACAGAACTATACGACTCACTCAGAAAACTATTCTGATACCATATACAATTGTAGTAATATTACTTGCAGTAAGATGTTGGGATAATGATTGGTATCAATACATCTCTTTGTTTCAACAGTATCAGCAAGGACATCAACCATTGAGAGAAACAGAATTTTTGTGGGCAGGGGTAACGCAATTGATGGCGAAAATGAATTTTACTCCGCAGATGTTTTTTTTCGTAATGTTTGGATTGCAATTGTTTCTTTTTTTACGGTTGATAAAGAACAACTTTGTATTTCTCCTGCCTTTTGTTACTGCAGTATATATGCTTACCGATATGATGTTAGGTACGAATATTATGAGGCACTGGACTGCAATATTGGTTTTTCTAAATGGAATCCCCTATATAGAAAAGCGAAAAGTATGGATGTTTTTGCTGTGTGCTATTATTGCTTCAGGTTTTCATAAGAGTGTATTAATGTATATACCAATGTATTGGTTTGTAAATAAAAAGATTACGATTAAAATTCCTTATCAAATTCTTATAGTAATTTTTGCTATTTTTGTTGGTAATATTTGGACGTTGTCAATAGTTAGGTATTTAACTGCATTTATGCCAAGCGGTTACTATGATTTTTATGCTGAGCAAGGAAGTGATTTGAATATGAATAAAAGCCATATCGATAGTGGATTAGGAATGTTTTTAACGTATATATGTAATTTCCTAGCAATGGCATATTCTAATAAGCTATCATTAATTTATAAAGACAAGCATTTTGATGTGGTTTATTCTATGTTTTTTTATGGTTGTATCTTGTTTGGTGCATTGATACCATTTGGTGATGATCAACGATTGGCGTTTTATTTCTATAGTACAAGACCAATAGTTTTAGCTTTTCTGTTACATTATTTATGGACAAATAGGAGAAAGCAAAAAAACGCTATTCTATATTTCTTTATTTGGGTTTTAATTTTAGCACCAATTGTTCGTGATTTATTTAATAACGACGATATTGTTTTTATCCATAATATGGAACAATATCCTGAAGTCATGTTTATGTATAATAGTCATTTTAGATATAATTTATAATGAAGTTATCAATAATAGTACCTATGTACAACGTTGAGAAATATATTCAACGTTGTTTGTCTTCGATAATCAATAACAAGGGTTTTTTTGAGAATTGTGAACTTATTGTAGTGAACGATGGCACTAAAGATAACAGTGAATCTATAGCCCGTAAAATTATCGAAGGATTACCAAATACTCAAATAATAGTTCAAGAAAACCAGGGGCTTAGTGCAGCTCGAAATACTGGTCTTTCTCGTGCTATAGGTGAATACGTTTGGTTTGTAGATTCGGATGACTGGATTGAGCCTGATTCGTTATTAACTCTTTTTGAAGAGTTAATTGGGGACTATGATATGATACAATTTGGTTATAATTTAGCATATGATACAATTTCACCAAAGAGTATTCACAGAAATGATGATATTTCTACAGGAGAAGAGGTGCTTATTAAAGGAACCTGGGAAGCTCCAGCCCAATTCTCTGTTTTTAAGCGTAAGCTGTTAACTACTAATGACTTGCTTTTTTATAAAGGAATTTATCATGAAGATATGGAATTTACACCACGTTCTCTATGGTATGCAAGAAATGTTAAAGTAGTAGATAAGATATTGTATAACTATTACCAAGGCAATCCAAATTCTATAGTAAATAAGCCAAACATTAAGAAGTGTTATGATTTAGTTTTTGTTTCTGAGCGAACAATCCATTTTGCTGATACTGTGGTTAATAATATTCTTTGTAAGGAAGCATTATTAAATTTAGCAGCGCTAGAATTAAATTCATGTTTAAGAAAATTAAATCAATATGACAAAATAACAAAGCGTGAGTTTATTTCTAAATTGAAGAACAATCAACAATATATTAAAAAAATGAAGAACTGCTCTTCGTTGAAATATAAGGTGATGGCTTATATGCTTTTAGTTTCAATTCCTCTTTATGTTCATTTGTTAAAATATTCAAAGATTTAATTATGGAGTATACTGTATTTTTGTGGGAGCCATATATTTGCGCCCATTTATTACCATGGGTTCATGGATTAGTAAAAGATAAAAGGGTCAAGGCCGTTTATTATATTGCACCATGTGCTGTTATTGCATACAGAAAAGAAATGGGATGGTCAGAAAATGACATTCCTAAAAATGATGGAGTGAATTATATTATAGCCCCAGATGATAAAAAATTAAAGGAAATTTATGAAACAGATACAGATACTGCAATACATATTTATCATGGACTTGCAGTAAATAAGATTGAGGGACATTATTTTAAATTTGGTTTAAAATATAAAATCAATAGAAGTATTTGTTATGAAGGTCCCAAAACGTTATTCCATCCACTATGGCAACATTATTTGAATTTTTACTTACGTAAATATATGTATGTAAAATATATTAACAATGTTTTTGCCATAGGAGAACAAAGTGAAAAGTATTATAGAAGTTTGTCCAAGAAGTGGAATGTTTACCCTTTTATGTATGCAACAGAGACACCAAATAATTTGATAATTCCTAACAAGCCAATTTTTATGAATGTTTGTTATGTAGGTACTTTATCAGATTTAAAAAATGTTTCTTATTTGATAAATGAATTGTATATGTTGCCAAAATCATCTTTTCATTTGGATATTTATGGAGATGGTGAAAAACGTGCAGAGATAGAAGAGCAAATATCTAGTTTAGGGTTGTCGGATTATGTTTCAATAAAAGGTTATCAGAAATTAAATGTTATCTATGATGTTTTGCCGCAATATGATGTACTTTGTCTACCATCTAAGTTAGATGGATGGGGAGCTGTTATAAATGAGGCTGTTATGCGTGGTGTTTATGCTCTTTGTTCTGATCAATGCGGTGCGGCTTCTATGCTTAAAAATAGATTATTAGGAAGCAGCTTTAAATTGAAACAAGGGGCTTTAGCAAAAGAGTTTATATATGTATTAAGTAATTTGTCTTTCATTAGATCTCAGGCTCAACAACGTGTCGAATGGTGTAAGAGAATTACGGGTGATGTAATTGGCAAATATATTTTAGATAAAATATTACTAGGTAATAATTCGAGAAATTTATATGATGCACCTAATGATTAATTTACTAAGAATTTTTAAACGGCGATATTATATCTATAAATATGGATTGAATGATGTTGACAAGACTTTTATTGCTTCTGCATCATGCTCTATAAGCAAGGATTTCAAAGCTGGTGCATATTCCTATGTTGGACCAGGTAGTACGATCTATCCTAAAGTAACTATTGGTAAATATACGATGTTAGCCAACGATGTTCACATTTTAGGTGGTGATCATAGATTTGATATCGTAGGAACTCCCATTATTTTTTCAGGGAGAGGTGAATTGAGAGAGACAGTTATTGGAGATGATGTGTGGATAGGTGCTCATTCTATTATTATGTCTGGAGTACACATCGGAAATGGTGCCATAATTGCAGCAGGAAGCGTTATTTCTAAAAATGTGGCTCCTTATTCTATTGTTGGTGGACATAATAAATTAATAAGAATGAGATTTGATAGCCAAGAGGCTATTGCTATACATGAAGAGATGTTGAAGCAATCTTCTGATGAATTACCGAAAAGTGTTAGACAGGTTCTTCGTGGAACTAAGGCTTAGTTGACCTGTTATCTCACTTGTGAGTATATATTTAAGGTAAGTGTTCTTTTTGTGTGTTGCTATTTCGAAAGAGCACTATCAAGAAAGTAATGAAATTAGGGAGAGATGGAATGTAATTAATGTATGAGCATGATTCTGATGTCGAATATTGATACTGGAACTTCTTGTATCTCCATGCAATTATGATAACAAAAGAATAAATAGAATTTAAATGGTTAATTTAGAACGTCATACTCCTGGGCATGTGTCTGGGAGTATCAAAATAAAGCGAGTGGTGTGGAATATCACAGCTGCATTTCTGTTTCGTCCTTTTATTACTCCAGCGTTTCGCAAGTGGCGCATTGCCTTGTTGCGATTGTTCGGAGCTAAGATAGAATGGGATGCAAATGTTTATGCTTCAGTAAAGATCTGGGCTCCTTGGATGCTGCAAATGGGGCATCGTGCCTGTTTGGGGCCTGAAGTGATTTGTTATAATCAAGACTGGGTGGTATTAGAGGATGACGCTATCGTATCGCAGTACTCATATCTCTGCACTGCAGGGCATGATGTAGATCACGCTAATACGGCGGATAGCGGACTCATTACGGCTCCTATAGTCTTGCACCGAGGTGCGTGGGTTGGTAGCCGTGCATACATTGGTATGGGAGTAGAAATAGGAGAGGGGGCCGTGGTAGGTGCTACGGCTTCTGTATATAAAAGTGTTGAACCTTGGACTGTCGTCGGTGGAAATCCGGCAAAGGTTATCAAGAAAAGAACATTAAGGTAACTTCCTATAATGTGACTATACAAAAGAAACTTTCCCTAGAAGGTGAAATTGTAAGGAGGCTTTTGGATAGAAAAAAAAATAATTTGTAATATATGAGTAATACTATAACAGCTATCATCTTGACAAAAGATGAGGAGAAGCATATAGCTCGTTGCATCAAATCGCTCACTCCGTTTGTCACCGAAATATGGGTGATAGACTCATTCTCTACTGATAAGACGCTGGAGATAGCGGAAGAACTGGGAGCTAAGACGGTGAAGCATCCGTTTGAGAATCAGGCTCAACAGTTCAACTGGGCTATCAGAAATTGTGAGATTGCCGGAGATTGGATCTGGCGTGTGGATGCTGATGAGTATATTTCTGAAGAGTTAGGAGAGAAAGTTTCTAAGGCTATAGGTACTTGTGAGCAAGATGTAAATGGTATCTATGTAAATAAAGCCATCGTTTTCCAAGGCAGAAAGCTGAAACATGGCGGTTGGTATCCGGCTCCTCAGATTAAGGTTATCCGTAAAGGATTCGGTGAGAGTGAGAACAAGGTGATGGATGAGCATCTTATCATCACTTCTGGTAAGGCTATCTATGTTGATGGCGATCAGACGGATGAGAATCTGAATGATCTGACCTGGTGGAGTGACAAGCACAACAAGTATGCGTCTCGTGAAGCTATCAACATGTTGCAGATGCAGTATGAGATGGATGCTGATGCTGAAGGTGTAGCTGCTAAGTTTTTTGGTAACGATGCGGAAAGAAAGCGCTGGTTGAAGGTGAGGTATGCTAGAATGCCTCTCTTCCTAAGACCATTCCTGTATTTCTTCATCAGATTTATCTTGAAACTTGGTTTTATGGATGGCAAGCAAGGCTTTATATGGTATGTTCTACAAGGTTTCTGGTACCGATTCCTGGTGGATGCCAAGGTATATGAAATCAAAAAGAAGTTTGGCTTTGATGAAGGTAAGATAAAAAAGTATCTCATAGATACATATAAGGAAGTAAAATAGAGTGAAAAATATGGAGAATGGTATATACCAAGGTATTCCTGTGATGAAGATTATATAAAGAAAAATAATTATTAATTAAAATAATGTTATTATGGATCAAAAAGCAAAAAACGAAAGAGACAAAAAGTATAACTGCTGGGCCAGAAAAATGCCTGCTGTTATCTGTCTTATTTTTCCTTTCATAATTTTCTTGGTTATAGCCTTTTCGCAAGAAAATGTAAAAGAGGAGGATGTTGTTTGGTATTTAACAAAGGCTATAGCTTGGGGTGGTGCTATATTTACAGCACTGATATTCTTGTTAAAAGCCGTCATACGTGATTTTTCTGCAATGTTGGTGGATAATCTTTTCTTCAACAGTATGTGGCGTCATTATATGCACAAAATCTTGATGAAAAAAGGGTGTGGTATATCTGAGGCAAGCTATAATAGAATAGTGACGTTTCAAAAGGAAAAAAGACAGATAGATATAGAGGACGTAAACATAAATAAAAAGGAAAAGCTGAAGCGAGTTGAGGATATCGTTTCTGATATTAAGAATAAAACTCGAGAAGATAATATTGTGTTTGAATATAATTGCTTCTATGGTTTTTATAGAAATTTACTAGGCGGAACTATTATTTCTTCATTATTAGTTTATTTTAGTTCCCATATATTTGAAACTTTATTGGCTGCAACACATATTAGTGTAACTGATTATTTGTATCCAATATTGCTAATCTTATTTGTTGTATGTATAATCTTTATGTATTACAACGATTATAAATATGCAAAGAAGATGTTTGCTGCATATTTGACTTTTTTAGATAAAGAATAGAGAATATGGCAAAGACGAGTCTGGAAGAGCAAGAGAAATTGCTAGGATATATATTTCAGAGTGGGTGGCGAGTCGTAAGAATTCATTCGACATTAGGAACTTCTACAGGTGGCGTTTATTCTATGTGCTTTGATGTAGAAAAAGATGGGCGTATTTGTTTCATGAAGGCACTTGATCTGAAACAGTATATGAGTCGTGGTACTGAGAATGGAACTGATCTTATGGCTTGTTTGAAAATAATGATTGATCAATATCAGTATGAGCGAAGCCTGTCTGAAATTTGTAAGGAAGGAAATGTTCGGAAAGTGGTTTATGTAATAGATTCTGGTCAAGAGTTTGTTTCTGTTTTTAATATGTTAGTTCCTTATCTTGTTTTTGAAATGGCAGATGATGATATTCATCATATGCTTGATGTTGCAGAAAGACTGGAATTTTCCTGGAAAATGAAATCTTTACATGATGTGGCTGTTGGTATGTATAATCTTCATAAAGTTGGTATCACACATCAAGACATCAAGCCATCAAATATTCTTCAATTCAATGATGAAACCAAAATTGGAGATTTGGGATGTTCTTCTTGTGAAGCTTTGGATAGTCCGTATAAGGATCGTTTATTTACTGGAGACCATAATTATTCACCTCCAGAGCGATCTTATAATTGGATCATCTCAGATTCTTCGAGACAGAAATATCTGACAGACTGCTATTTGTTGGGTAGTCTTATCGTATTCTATATAACGGGTGTGAGTATGAACGCTTTGTTATATAGTTATATTCCCGAATCATATCTTCCAGATCATTATCAAGGTGATTTGGATCAAATTCGTTCTTATCTCAACAATGCTTTTGCTTTGGCATTGGAAGAAATAAAAAAATCGATACCGGAAATACGGTTGCGAGACAGACTCCTTCAGACTATAGAGTACTTGTGTTCTCCTATTCCTGAGTTTAGGGGTCATCCTAAAAATTTGTCTCTAACTCATGGAAATCCTTACAGTTTGGAACGCTTTATCTCTACACTAGACCTGATGAAGCGAGAGGCTGAGATTTTGGTTTTTAAAAAGTGATGAATTATGGATTATAGAGTAGAAACACCTCGAAGAAAAGTTATACCAAATTGGCGATACTATAACAATACCGTCAATTTGGGAGAACTCACTTCATTTGAAAATGTGAATCTCAGTGATGCTGATTTGTATCCTATTGATGAGTATATTTCAGATTGGATAGATTCTAAGTCTGTTTATAGAGCAAGTGACTTAATAAGTGCTGCTATAACAAATAGTCAAAAAAATAACTCGCATGTAATAGAAGCTGCTAAGTTCTTGTTGGCAAAGCAGGATAAAATAAATTTGGTACAAAAACAAACAGCAGAATACATTCTTGCCAATAATAATAAAGTGGAATGTGATAAAGATGTATTGCGTTTAAAAAATGTAGCTATAGAGAAATTAAAGACGGCAAGCGAAACTCATAAAAAGATTCATGCCCTTAGAATATATGCTCATGCTTATCCTTTTAATCCTATAGTATATGTGGATATGGCCCGAGCTTATGTAACTGTCGGTTTGAAAGATAAAGCTGAAAAACTTATGAGAATGGCGCTCTATTTAGATCCAAAGAATAGGTTTGTGGCAAGGGCTGCTGCTAGATTTTATATCCATATTGGAGATAATGAGAGAGCTGCAGAAATTGTGAGAAAAACAGGCTTATCAAGATTTGATCCATGGTTGATGGCATCAGATATCTCTATCGCTATGATGAGAGGTAAACGCTCTGGTAACATCAAAAAAGGTCAACAGATGATTTTTTCATCAAGCTATACTCCGTTTAGCATTTCAGAGTTGGCAAGTGCTCTGGGTACTGTAGAGATGGAATATGGAACAAGAAAAAAAAGTCGTGACTTGTTTAATCAATCATTAGTTGATCCTAACGATAATAGTTTGGCGCAGGCTGAATGGGCAATGATTTCTGCTCGAATACCTATAACAATACAATCAGGTCTTAATGTGAAATGCAGCCACGAAAGTAAAGTTTATAAGGCCTTGGAATTGAATGATGCTCGAGAATCCATTCATCATGCTATTGATTGGATTTGCGATATGCCATTCTCTTTAAAACCAGTTTTTATTGGCTATGAAATTTCTACATCTCTTTTAAGAGATTATGATTTAAGTTCTAATATTTTGGGAGTTGGGCTAAAGTCTCATCCTAATGATCCATGGATGTTAAATAATCGAGCTTATGTTAATGCAAGAATTAACAAGCTTGATGAAGCAGCAAAAGATATGGAACAGTTAGAACACTGTAATAAGGCTTTGTCGGAATCAATGTCCATTTGTAAGGAAGCAACTCATGGCTTAATAGCTTATCGTCGCAAAGATAGAGAAAAGGGACAAAAACTATATGAACAAGCGATACTTCATGCTTCTGCATTGAAAGAAAATAGCGATGAGGTCAAGATCAAAGCTCAAATTAATATGCTTAGAGAAGAAATTATTTTTTCAAATTATCAAAATACTTCGGCATTAATGGAGTTAGAGCAATTAGCTATTCCTAATGAAAAGCTAGAATTGATAAATTTGCGTAATGAGGTGTTTGATGAATTGAAAATGAGTGAGAAGATTTAAAATGAAAGTTTCGATTATAACTAGTTGTTACAACCGTGAGAAGACAATTCGCGGTGCAGTGGAGAGTGTGTTGGCGCAGGATTATCCTGACATCGAGTATATCATCGTGGATGGTGCTTCTAAGGACCAGTCTGCTCAGATTATCCGTGAGGCTATCGCCGGTTATGAGGATAAGGTGAAGTTTATCTCTGAGCCAGACCATGGCATGTATGAGGCTATCAACAAGGGTATTCGTATGGCAACGGGTGATGTGATTGCTCTTTGTCATTCGGATGACTTTATGTTTGCCAAGGATACGGTGTCGCACGTTGTGAAGAAGATGGAGGAGACGGATTGCGATTTTCTCTATGCCGATGGTATCTTTGTAAATGAGCAGAATACCAATAAGGTGGTGAGAAAATGGATTGGAGGCAAGTATGCTCGCTGGAAGGTGAGATGTGGCTGGCTGCCATTGCACCCTACTTGCTATATCAAGCGTGAGGTGATGATGAAATGTGGTCTCTATGATGAAAGCTACAAGATTGCTGCTGATACCAACCTACTGGTGAACTATCTGTATAACTGCCATCTGAAGGTTGCGTATCTCCCTGAGTTTGTAACGAGAATGCGTATGGGTGGTATGAGTACCGATTCTGCCAAGCGAAAGAAAATGTGGGATGAGGATATCCGAGTTTATTCTGGCTATGGCTTCAAGCCTGTGGCATTGACAAAGCTGATGAAAATGGCTTGGAAGGTGCCACAGTTCATCAAGGCAAAGTTTATGTAAAACTTTGTCTTGAATGTGGTTAGAGACGATGGTCGCCTGGTCCTGGTCCGAGCTTGCGGTCTATGGCATCAAGGATTCGCCAAAGAAGGAGGCGAAATTGTTTAATTATACTATGGATATGTCGTAATCTCATGTTTCTACTTTTTTATATTATAGAAACGAGATAGATCTTATTTTATTGCATACCTGAATAAATGATATGATTTTCGATTTTCTAAAATATTGTCTTGGTGAAAAGGATAATATGAGTAATGTTGTTGCTAATATTGGTTGGCAGCAACAGTACTCCTTTGCCTCTAAGCAAGCGATATTGGGGCTTTGTTTTGATGGCATTGGACGACTAGGAAAGGAGTATTCTGAGGAGTTGAAGCAGAATCCGATTGGAAGGGAACTGCTGATGACTTGGATGGGGAAGGCGCAACAGATTCGCAGGCAGAACATGAAGGTGAATGCTGTGGCGGGTAAACTCTATTCAAAGTTTAGAGAAGATGGTTTGCGATGCTGCATCTTGAAAGGACAAGGCAATGCCTTGATGTATCCGAATCAATATTCCCGTACTCCTGGGGATATTGATGTTTGGGTAAATGCTAGTAGAGAAGATATAACAGAATATGCTAAGTGTCATTTTAAACTGGAGGATGATATAAAGTTTCATCATCTCGAAACAACAATGGATGGTGTACCTGTAGAACTGCATTTCTTTCCTTGTTCGATGAATAATCCTCTTTATCATGCCAGATTGCAGAAGTGGTTCAAGCGGAATGCTGATTTGCAATGCTCAAATGTTGTTGGGCTGCCTGATGGGGCAGGGGATATTGCTATTCCTACTTCTTCTTTCAATATTGTTTATCAGCTGACACATCTTTATCACCATTTCTTTGATGAGGGGATTGGAATGAGGCAAATCATTGATTACTACTATGTAGTGAATAATGATGAGTTATTAGTGATTAGAGATACATTACAGAAGGAATTGAAACTTCTTGGATTGTGGAAGTTTGCAAGGGCGGTGATGTATGTGCTCCATGAGGTATTGGGACTATCTGAAGAGAAGATGATAGCTCCGATGGATGAGAAAAGTGGAAAGTTGTTGTTAGCAGAGATTCTGAATGGTGGTAACTTTGGACAGCACTTCACCAAGTATGGACATTTCACACAACAAGGAATGGCAAAGAAATACTTCCTGAAGATATGGAGATATATGCACTTCGTGCGATATTATCCTGCAGAGGCTCTAAGTGAGCCAATCTTCAGAACTTGGCATTTCTTCTGGAGAGTAAAGAATAAGAAATAATAGAAATACGGGCGAACGGATCCCTCTCCCCTTTTTATTTAAGCTACTTTTTGGGGATGGAGCCTAGTAGCCCGTTTTTATACAAATCGATTAAAATTGATAAAATGGAAGTAATAAAGACTGATATTGAAGGCGTGCTCATTATTGAGCCTCGCCTTTTTAGGGATGCTCGTGGCTATTTCTTCGAGAGTTTCAGCGAACGTGAGTTTAAAGAGAAGGTAGAGCCATTGGTTGGCTACAAGGTGGAGTTCTGCCAGGACAACGAGAGCATGAGCAGTTATGGTGTAATGCGAGGCTTGCATTTTCAGAGACCTCCGTTTACCCAGAGCAAGCTGGTGAGATGCGTGAAGGGTAGAGTGCTGGATGTTGCCGTGGATATCCGTAAGGGATCGCCGACATACGGTAAGCATGTGGCTGTGGAACTGACAGAAGATAATCATCGTCAGTTCTTTATTCCTAAGGGTTTTGCTCATGGCTTTGCTGTGTTGTCTGAAACTGCTGTATTTCAGTATAAGTGTGATAACTTCTATCACCCTGAGGCTGATGGGGGTATCTCTATCCTGGATGAATCTCTTGGCATTGATTGGCGCATTCCTACGGAACACGCTAATCTTTCGGAAAAGGATACGAAGCATGAGGTATTGAAGGACTTTGAAAGTCCTTTCGAATATTAATAAACATAGAGTATCTCTCTATTCTCATTTTTTGAGGTGGGAGGCTAGAAAATAGTTTTTTATACAATAAAATAGAATTCTTATGTGTGATGAAAATGAAGAAGAATATCAAGATATTGATGATATTCAAAAAACGAATGAAAATTCTAATCTGATAGTTTTTTCACGTGATTGGACAGTTGCTACAATCTTGAGTCAGATAGAACAGGAAAATATAGATTTGAATCCTGGTTTCCAACGAAGAAATGCATGGAATGATAATAAAAGGAGTAAACTCATAGAGTCTATAATGATAGGTTACCCTATCCCAGAGATTGTATTAGCAGAAAATAAGAATAAACGAAATTCCTATATTGTTATTGACGGAAAGCAACGTCTCCTTACTATTGCTGGTTTTAAAAAACCTGAAGTATATCAGTATTGGACGAAGAAAATTCCAAAGACTACTGGCTTGACCAGTTCTTATAATCAAAAAACGTATAAGGATATTGATTCAAATCCAGATATGCTTAGAATTTTTGAGAATTCTGCTCTTAGATGTACTGTAATATCTAACTATCCGAGTGACGAATCTCTTTATGATATTTTTTATAGATTAAATTCTGGTTCAACTCCTTTAAGTTCGCAGGAGTTAAGACAGGCTTTGAATAAAGGACCATATTCGAAATTCTTGATATCTGTAACTGATGAAGATAATATTTTACGTCAAGTAATGACGATTAAAGAACCTGACAAAAGATTACGTGATGTCGAAGTTCTTTTGCGTTGTATGTCTTTCTTGAAATATGCAAAAGATTATAAAGGGAACTTACTTCAATTTCTGGATAATACGATGCATATATTTAATGTTTTATGGAAGACAGAAGAAACTGAAATAAAAGCTTTAGAACGCAAAGTTATGGATACAATTTATAAACTAATTGATGTTTTTGGCTCTTGTGATATTGTTGCACGAAAGTATAAAAATGGTGAACAAAATAAACAGTTTAACCGTGTTCTCTTGGAAGTCTTAGTTTATTTCTTTGATAAAGTGGACAAAACAAAGTTGACAAAAGAAAATAATCATAATTTTGTATTGGCATATAAAAAGCTATTTGAAGTTGATGCTGATTTTCAAGCAACAATTGATGGATCAACAAAAAATATGGAAAATTATAAAATCAGATATTCTCGAATCCAAGATATCGTTAATGAAGTATATGGATTAAAACTTGTGTCTCCTTTTGAATATGTCGAGCAAAGAGTTAAATGACCGCTTTTCAGCTTTAGAGGATCACATTGCTGAATTGTTAATTCGCTATATTGATACCCATAAAGATCCTATGGAGCATCCTTCGGATTATAGCCTTGATGTACATTCCTTTTGTATTTTGTCTCATGCAGCTTTTGAGGAATTTATAGAGGATGTAACTTTATATTCTGTTGATAGGATAGAAAGCGAGTTTAAGGGTAAGCCGAGAAGATATTCTTATGCCACATTATGTCTATTGCATTTTGATGAACATCAGAAATGTATCAATGATGAAAGTCAATGGCCTAATATTTTCAATGACTATTTGCTAAAACGGATTTCTGAAAGAAAAAGTGAACTTAGTAGATATGCAATGCAAGAAAATCATGGTATAGATATCAAATATTTACGTAAACTACTTCTGCCAATAGGCATTGAGGTTCCAAGAAAACCAAATGAAACTTCTGCTTTGGCTCAACTAAAATCAATACGCGGTGCATATGCTCATTCTTATGCCAGAAATCCAAGACCGATCTCTCCCGAAGATGCCGAAAAAATTGTGTATGATGTTTTAGATATGGTAAAACGTATTAAAGATAAGGCTATTCATATGTCTTATTATTTGGTATGACAGTAGTTTGGCGTTGCTCTTGGAGGATGAATAATAAAAAAATATGAATCATAGACGAACGGCTTCCTTTCTCCTTTATTATTAAGCTACTTATGGGGGATGTAGCCTAGTAGTTCGTTTTATATTAACAATCAAAAACTTGCAAACTTATGAATGACGGAAGATATTCTACCTTTATCGATATGAAGAAGATGAAGGAAAACGGTTTGATATGCGATGAGAAAGCATTGATACACCAAAGGCAGATAGATGAGATCTGTAGAATCATCAAGGAAAGAATGGAGTATGGGGAGTATGACCCGACAGAAAAGTTCAAATCCGAAAATGATGTTATCTCTATCTTTGCCCGGCGTGGTGCCGGTAAAACTACATTCGTCAAGTCACTGAAGAAAATGATACGTGAACATGATGACGATGAGTTTCATGGGGTGGATTGCAGTCAGCTGATTGTAATCGATGTGATTGAACCCAACCAGATACAGAAGAAGGAAAACTTCATGGTCAGATTCCTGGCGTCTATTCATGGGAAGTTCCTGAAAATGATGGAGAATAAGACAGAAAGTGCTCGCAGGCAATTTGAAGAGGCTACAATAGCCCTATACGAGGCGCTGCCTATCATTGATGGAGTAGGAAACCTGGGTATGTACTCGGATTGGACAGATGCTGACTATGTGGCTGACAATTTCATGAACCTAGCCATGAAAGCCAAGGACCTGGAACTCCGATTCCATGAGTATGTGAATACAGCCTTGAAGATTCTGAGAAAGAAATCCCTGCTCTTTATCCTGGATGACTGTGATGTCAACATCGAAAAGACTTTCGAGATTCTTGAAACCATCCGACTCTACTTTACTTCACCGCAGATGATTGTGGTGATGACTGGTGATGCAACTCTCTATGGCATGACTGTGAGACAGAACTACTGGAAGTTTTTTGAAAGAGATTTCCTGGAGAAGGAATACGCGTCGTCTCCTCTGGAAGAAAGCAAGCGCACTGCATACAGAAAGATGGTCCACCGGCTGGAAACGCAGTATCTGCAGAAGATGATCAAGCCTGAACATCGTATTTTCCTGGATAATGTCTATGAGAAATATAGACAGAACAAGATTACGGATAACTCCAACTCTTTTGAATATGATGAAGGCTATGGCAAGTATTCTATTCGCATTCAGTTCTCGGATGACAAGTCGCATGGTAGGGACATAAAGATGGTTTATCGTGAAATATTAAGCCGTTTGGATCTGATTTTCGACAACCAGATTGACACGGATATTTTTATCAATCATCTGCTGCGACAGTCTTTCCGTAACCAGTATCGCCTGTTGTCTATCTATGATGATTTCCTCTTGAATACCCCTCAAGGCATGAGAGACAGTGAAACAGCCAAGGTAGAGCTGACGGATAGATTTCTGAAAGTGTTTGAGGTGTATATTAATCAGTTTTCGGCAGATAACAAACATCTGATGTCGAAGACTTCCAACTATGCGGCATGGATCATGAAGTTCCTTGTGGATAACGATATTGTGGCCACCGGAAGTCACATGTTGCCTAATCTGGAGAGTGACAGCCAGAGTAATGCCTTGCTGGCGATGGCTGCTTCTTGTACCAGACAAATTCATACCAACCCTTCCATCATCTTTGATTTCTGGATTCGGGTTTCCTTTATCCGTCAGGTTCTGCTGATATTGGGTGAGGATGGCAGAAAGCTGAATGAATTTGCTCATATCTATCATGATTCGGGCGTAAGCAAGGTGCTTGGAAATGTATTGGCCTATACGAACGGTAAGTTGAATCCGGAGTTTGAGTCTTTATACAATACAATGGCTGGTGTTGGCATCTTCGATGAGAAAATAAGTCTTAAGTCTGGAATTAAGGGACAGCTTGTGAAACTGTGCCAGCTTGCTACGGTGGTGCAAAACAAACAGGAGACGAAGATGTTTTGTATCTATCGCCTGATAGCTGCCATTGCTGAGATTCTGAAAACCTATGAGGGAATAGATGAGGCGATAGAAAGTGGCAGATTGGAGATGATGAGAATCAATGCCATTTACAATAAATTGCAGCACCTTTCGCAGATACATTACTTTGTGGAACCTATTGACGTAAAGGAACGTTACGGGGAAAACAGTGATGAGAGTATCAGTGGGGCTAGGCGCAAGAAAGATAAAAATAGTAGCCGTAAAATGGCAATCTCTTTATATGAATGGATTAGGGAGTTTCAATCAGTCTACAAAGTTACACCTTATTGTATAGATAGAATCTTTACCAGATTTTACAATAACTTGAATGAAATCGTTCCGGATGGATGGGTGGAAAATGCAGAGATAGGCCATTGTATGAATAAGTTTGTGCTCTGCCTTTGGAATGCCTGCTTCGTGGAAGATGCTATCGTAAGAGGAGAACTGGAGGGGATGACGCTTGACTGCAATGAAGGTATAGAAGAGACTTTCCTGTCAAACTATAGGGCTATTTTGAAGACCCTTGGAAACGGAATGGATTTGCCGGCAGATTGCCTTTCTGTATGGATGTTTCAGTGCCCTCTGTTGCAATGCTATGCAGATCCGTATATCATGGCTATGGCCCAGAGAGGTGAGGAAAATTCTCCAATCACTTTGTATGAATACTTAATCTATAAACAGAAAAGTATCATAGAACATATAGTCAAGAGAAACGAGAGTATGATTCTCTCTTTGAGCAACCGCATTGATGAAATTCTCAAAAAGCTGAATTCTATCAATAGTCTGAGTGACGTGGAAAGAACCATCACCATTAAGAAAATGGAGGTTGAAAGCGGCAAAAAATCTGTAGAGCAAATCATGAAGGCGAATGAAGAGTTGAAGGCTTTGGAACACCAAAAGCTGATGCTTATCAAATATGCTTATTATGATGAAAGAGAACTGTATGCCCAGCTTCAGAAACTGCATGAAAGCAAGGATACGCTGGAAGAACAGAATGTAAAGCTAACAACGGAATTGGACAAGAAGAATTCGTATAAAGACTTGTCGATAGCTGTAAAGGAAAGGCTTCAGCATTTTATAGAGGATGCGGGCTTTGGAAATAATATTCCTAATGTGATGGAAGATTTGGGTTGTACCGATTAAAGAAATTGATTATGAAACTCCCTTTTTGTGCATATCTCCTCCATGACGAGTGGACACTGATAGCCTATGAGCATGGAGAGCATGTTACAGCGGCAGATATTCAGCGTAGGCTCTATATGCTGGGTAAGGCAAAGGACGTGTTTAAGCCTGACTATTGTTTTGAGGGTATTTTCAAGGAGGAAATGCGTGAGATGGAAATTGATGATAGATGCAGTTTATCACAACTGATAGTCAAATCATTGAAATTTCTGTCCCACCGCTATCTCATCTACCTGGAAGGAAGTCTGTATGTAAAGAAAGAGATGCTTGATGAGTGGATGGAAGTGGTAAGGGTATTTCCGCCTCTCATGATTGAAGCTGCGTTTTTCATGGATTATCCGCTTTTTAAAAAGAACGAGGGTGAGTTCTTCAGAAGTGTACTGAAAAGTAATTTCTCAACCACGGCAACTAAGCGCCCTTACAATCGGAATCTGGAAAAGATGGTCAAGGGGGAGAAGGGATTGATAGACCTGCATATCCATATCAACGGTTCGGCTGAAACGGATTATATCTGGTGGAGTCAGATAGGCAATGCAGACAAATGGGTTGAATCCTTCAAGGCTGCCTGGAGAGATTATTATGTCAATATGCAGAGGGAGCAGTTGACCTCCATATCTTTAAAAGACTTTGTGAATAGGATAAGGACAGGAAAGAAACTGTTATCTTCAATCATAAAAGCCATGTATGAACTCTCTGAGGGCAAGATGCCTTTGGCTTTTCCTTATGAGTTCCTGCATCCTTCGTATGGAAAGAAAGACAATCCCCATCTGGCTGTTGGAGCCTATTTCTATCTGAAAGTCCTGAAAATGATGGAGACCGGAGATATGGAGGATAAGCTGGTGAGAGACTTCCATCACCTTATCTTGATTCTCGGCAACGTTCATCTGATGATGGTTCAGCAGGAATGGCAAAAGGGATTCCGCCAGTTTCAGATGATATCGAAAAATGGTTTCAGATGGCGTCATGAACAAAAGAACATCGAAAGCAGACTGAGACAACTGAGCTATGATAACGACTTCCTGTTCCTGAAACATATTGAGGGACGTTTTTCGCCCAAGACTACGTCTGGAGAGAACATGGCATTCGTGCATGGTATCTTAGAAGGGTATAAGGACTATTGCAAGCATTTGAAGGACAAAATGGGAGCGGTGGTTCCTCCCAAGATGCAGCTGGTGGCACATTTCATCAAACAAAAAGACAATAGTCCGCTTGACAGGCAGATAAGGCACCGGAAATTACGTGAAGACATCAGGTGCAAGGCCCGTGCACTATACCAGATGATGCTCTATGTATCTTACAAGAAACTGGAAAACTGTGAGGTAGTAGGCATAGATGGGGCTGCCAACGAGATGGATGCCGGTCCTGAGGTGTTTGCTCCATCTTTTCATTGGCTTCGAAAGAAGTGGAGGGAAAAGGACAAGAACCTGCAGATTACCTTTCATGCCGGTGAAGACTTTGTGCATCTGCTAAGTGGTTTGAGAATGATGATTGAAGCCGTGGAGTTCCTGGATATGGAACAGGGTGACCGTCTGGGACATGGCACAGCTGCTGGTATTGACCCTAAACTCTGGATGAGCAGGATGGGTAAGACGCAGAAGATGAGAAAGGGTGAATGGCTGGACGACTTGCTTGTAGCCTATTATCTTATTTCTGATAATGAAAACAGATATGATGACCTGATACAATTGCTGCCGAAGTTGCATGACCAGATTGTGGATCTGCATCATGAGATTTACGGCTCTTTCAGCAGTATC
>ERZ869979.39-NODE-39-length-31437-cov-7.258291_pt1 | contig 31437 bp, 42 predicted proteins | sample MGYA00521269_ERZ869979 | MGnify/ENA primary metagenome ERZ869979 (study PRJEB32232, sample SAMN07284974) | human gut metagenome | biome: human-associated habitat; material: feces | host: Homo sapiens | place: Tanzania | collected 2014-04-05 ... | reverse complement strand
GACTGGAGTTCAGACGTGTGCTCTTCCGATCTCATGGGTGGCATCTTCTGGGAAGCAGGTAAGGATTTGCAGATTGGACACTGGGAGCCAAAGATGCGTAAGCAGGCTGATGGTACTCTTGTTCCTGTAACCGTAAAAGTGACCGTACCTGATGAGACTTCTTCCGGTGGTACAAAGGAAGAGGTAAAGCAGGTATATGAATATGTGATTAGCGAGAAGGAGTTGACCCAGTTTATTGCATCCATGTTGAAGGGTGCAGGTAACTCTAGCCGTACCAAGTTGCTCTTCGTGGACAACCTGATTTATCAGGCATTTGCTAACCTTCGTAGCAATAAGCGCATCATCACGCAGACGGAAAAGGACTACCAGGGATGGAAGCTCGACTTCGAGAAGTTTGAGAGCATGGGAACTAAGATTCTCATCTATCGCCACGATGCCTTTAATAGTTGGGGCATGGATGGTAGAGCCTTCTGCCTGGATGCTCGTTATCTTGACAAGTACGTATTTGGTACTTGGTCACGAAATGAGTTTAACGCTAAGGATCTCCTGATTCGCAACACTGCAGGTGTGGTTATGGAAGAGTATAGTTGTTGGGTACTGACATTCCCTGATGCCCATGCACGTGTATCTCGTCCAACTTTCACCGAAGACGGTGTGACCGATGAGCAGATTCAGGAGGCTGCTTAATCAAAGCAAAGAGAGCTGATAGTTTTCTAACATATATCGAAAATCGGGGATAGTTGAGGCTGTAATGGTCTCGCTATCCCTTCACCCATAAACACAAAAGATATGTATAGATTTGTAGCAAACAGTATGCTCATCTTTGTTGTGACTCTGCCTAGCGGACTTATCAAAAGCGTGGAGTTTGAACGGTGCAGTAACAATGCTTATTCTTACCTCACGGACAACAAACAGGTGGCAGACTGCATCAGAAAGCATCCGTTAACGAAGGCTGGACGCATCAAGGATGAGAGTCTGCCCGAGGAGGAACAGGTGCAGCAACATGAAGAAGAGCAGGTGAAGGACGAGAACGCCCTTCGCTTCGAGAACATTACCAAGGCTAAAAACTATCTCCAGAAGACCTTCAAGGTGGATGTAAGGAAACTGAAATCGCCTGAGAGTGTGAAGGAGAAGGCTAAGGAACTTGGCATGGTGATTGAGTTTTAGTTTATAGTTTATAATTTATAGTTAATAGGTTTCTTGCTTATGGAAGTTCTTATGAGTGACCTTGTAAAGGAAATGAGGCTTGCGCTGGACGAGGTGAAGCATGACGAGCTGAACGATGTATTTGCCGATGATTCGGACGAGGAAATGAAACAAGCTATCGAGACTGCTGCACAGCAGCTTTTGCTGCAAGCACCACCGCAGATGCTACAGCCCAAGAGGGTAGTGGCATCGCTAAATGAAAGCGGTAAACAAGATTATGATGCCATTCAGACACAATACACCGATGGGCATGGTAGCCTTGTGATACCAGACGATTGGCTGAGGCTGGTGGAGCTGAGGCTGAAAAGTTGGTCTTCCTCGTTGGTGGCTTTGATGGACCCAGGAAGCAAGGAGGCTCAGATGCAAGCCTCTCGATGGACTAGGGGGACACCGCAGAAGCCGAAGGGCATGATAACCGTTTCGCCTACTACAGGAAAGCGAGTGCTGATGTACTGGACTGCTGGACGGTATTCTGCTAACCATGATACGCCTACAAACAAGGTGTATGACCATGAAGTGGAGCTATTCACATACCTTCCTTATCAAAAGGTGAAAGATGTGCTTGAAAAGGATGGGAAAACGGTGAAAGACCAGAAAATCATTCTGGCACTAACTGACGAGTGTAAGATGTATCTCATCTATCGTGCCATCTCTATCTTCTTGATAAGTAAGAAGGAGAGTGAACTGGGCGAGAAGTATAACCAATTATCACAAATTTAACAAGATATGGCTAATGATATAGACAAAACAAGTCCTCACTACAAGGGGGAGTTTGGCAGTATTTACGAGGTGAACCAGAAGTTTCCTTCGGGAGGCGTGGAAGGTGACTACGTGGCTATTGATGGCTGGGCGCATTACTGGAATGCGGACAGGGGAACTTGGTGCGTGAATGCCCAGAGGGATAGCTACTGGGATGAGCTGATAACTGGCATCATCAACAAGCTGAAACTGTTTAAGGGTGCTACGTATATGGGCGTGGCAGGTGTAAGTACCGTACCTGAGGAAATAGCAGGTGTGAAGATGTATTACTTTGCCAAGGCTGCTGGAACATATAGCGGTTTTGGCGGTTTGCAGCTTGCTCAGGGCATTAATGTACTTTATACGGACAATGGCACATCGTGGACTGCTACGCCTCTTCTGGAGGTGGCGCAAGAACTTGGTGTGAGTACAGAAAAAGTAATGAGCCAGAAGGCTGTTAACACCGAGCTTGGCAAGAAGGCAGACAAGGAGGCTGTTAATACCGAGCTTGGTAAGAAGGCAGACAAGGAGGCTGTTGATACCGAGCTTGGCAAGAAGGCTGACAAGGAGGCTGTTAATACCGAGCTTGGCAAGAAGGCAGACAAGGAGGCTGTTGATACTGCGCTTGGTAAGAAGGCAGACAAGGAGGCTGTTAATACCGAGCTTGGCAAGAAGGCAGACAAGGAGGCTGTTGATACTGCGCTTGGCAAGAAGGCTGACAAGGAGACTGTTGATACCGAGCTTGGTAAGAAGGCTGATAAGGAGACTGTTGATACCGAGCTTGGTAAGAAGGCTGACAAGGAAGCATTAACAGCCTCCTTGGATTTAAAGGCAAACAAAAGTGATGTTGTTAAGACAAATGCTGCACAAGATGCTGAAATCGGCAGAAAAGCTAATCAGCAAGATGTGGAGCGTTCTTTGAACATCTTAAGAAAGGAAATCGGAGAGAGAACTATTGTTGAGGGCAATGTGAGCAATAATCCTGACGAAGAGGATTTGACTTCCAAGATGGGTTCAAACAATAGAGAGGTTCTTTCTCTAAAGGATCGTGAGTATAATCCCCTGGAGTTCTCCGGAAAGGGATATAAGATCTTGCGTAAGAACCTTCAGGAAGTTACTTGTGCCATCACTAAGATTCAAGTGACTAAGGCACCTACTACAGATGGGTATGTTTCCATCATTATTAATGGTGTGGAGACCCATGTGGATTTGGTGGCTTCTACGGATAATACCGTTGCCTTAGTAGCTAAGAAAATAGCTGATAAACTTAGCGAGACTATGGATGAGTATGTGACATCAATAGATGGCGCATTGGTAACCTGTACCCGTAGATTTGGTGGCGATGTTTCTGCTTCTTCTTTCTCTGGTGTTAATACTGGATCAGAGGCTACTGTTAGTGAGTCTAGCAAGACAGAACTCCGTAATCTCATAACGGCAGCAATGATTAATCAGCCCAACACCCTCTACGAGATCCGTTACGACTTCGACCTTGATGGGAAGACTATAGAAGTACCTGAGGGATGCACGCTTAAGTTCGAAGGGGGAAGTTTGGGGAACGGTACGGTGAAAGGAAATGAAACATTTGTACAGGCATCCCTATTTTACATTCTTAAAACCATCGTTTTAACTGGTACATTTACGAATAGCTTTTTTAATGTAGAATGGTTCGGTGCGAAAGCAGACGGCAGGTTTGATTCAACAAAAGCTATTCAAAATGCAATAGATAATTGCATAAACATTAAAAATACAGTTCAATTAAACGTTGGAACATATAGAGTTACCAAAACGCTTAGAATAGATAGCAATGTTTATTCTAACTATTATCCATTTACTCATTTTGCAGAAAATCCTCCAAAATATCTTTCAAAAAATGGTGGCTATTTCTCTGAGATTTCTTACGATAGGTTAATTAATATAAAGGGTGCTGGCTCATTGAATACTGTCATACAGGGAGATTTTGTCTGTGAAGAATCTTCTCCTAAGCCAATAATAGAGTTGAGTGGTTCTAATGAAGACCCCAAATCTTACTTTGCAATAGAAGGTATCTCTATCTTGGGTAAAAAAGACAGTGTTCGCAAAAAGTATCTGTTTAACAATCAAATAGGGCTTTCGTTAATCACGACACATAGAATCAACGTAAAAGATATTTCAGTTGAATATTGTGCAATTGGTATCTTCATGGTAAATACCTATTGGACTAAATTCGAACAGATTACCGTTAAACTAAATTGGTATGGCATACAATGGCTCGGAGCAAATGGAGGCACAATGACTGATGTTCTTGCTGATGAATGCTATTGTGGACTAATTGCCAGTGGTCAGGAATTTATCATCAACAACTATTCTACGGAAAATTGTTACAAGGACATATTCTTTATAGATGTTATTATTGGTTCTATAAGAGGCGGTTACCTAGAGCCATTTAATATAGACCCATGGGGACAACTGAGCATTCCTGAGAATAAATTCTCAAAAAGTAATATTCAAATGAGTTTTGACAATGCAGAAGACTCATCTATACGTTATTGCGTACACTTGTCTATGTATGACATACATTCAACTTTACCTACGAATGGCACGATTAACGACCGCCAAGTTATTTGCGATTGCCTAAACAGAACCAATAGTACCGTAAATCAAATTTGGGTCTTTAATTGTAGGTTTATGAATGGACCTATCATGGTTTCGAATAAGTCGCAAATTAAAAATTTTAGTGCAAATACGCTTGTTGACAAAGATTTAGCAAAAATTGAGAATACAAGATATGAGGAAATAATAAAAAAATTAGAAGATACCGTATATAATAAAACTGATGTTGTACGTTTTAGAAAAGGGGTAAACTTCTACTCTCCCGAAGTAACTTCTAGAATTGACATTGACTTTACGTCTGAAAATGACTTTAAAGAGCATCCTCGTACGGATATGGTTAAAAGGGTCAACAAAGAAATTCATTATAATAATATAATAAACATTGCGGAAGGTTCTTATCGCATTAACTGCTCTACATTTTCTTTGTTTACTGGAAAAGCGGTAGAACAACAAGGATTTACAGACTTGAATATATCATCTATTATTAATGCTTTAAAAGCGTATGGATTGCTGAATAATAAAACACCATATTATCCCAGTTTCGGAAAAACTGCTGAACGACCAACGCCATCAAGTAATACATGTAAAGGTTTTTGCTATTTTGATAATTCCTTAAATACTCCTTTGTGGTGGAATGGTTATAATTGGGTTGATAAAGATGGAAATCCTGCTGACTCAAAGAAATTAGGTTCTACATCAGAACGACCAACAAATGTACAGATTGGTTTCATATATAAGGACACAACCTTAGGCAAACTAATTATTTGGAATGGTACAGCTTGGGTAAACATGGATGGTACAGCATTAACATAAACTCTAAGTAGCTGAGTTTAGAAACTTAAAAAATTAGATATATGAAGAAGAATAAGAAACAATTACATGAAGCACTGGCGGTGCTTCTTACCAAACTTTCATCGGCAAGGGACAATCCATTGCTGGTGGATAACTACGTGGTGAAAGCGTTGCGCACGGTTCTTTTGGAGTTCCAGGAATCGGGCGAGCTTTATGCTGCCTACAAGGAGCAAATACAATCCACCATGGAGAGTGACAATCCTTGGATAGGTATGTTGATGAAATCGATTGGCGGTGATGCCTCCATCAAAGAGAGTATGACCGAAGAAGCCATCGAAGGGATGGTAAACTCTATGTTAGGAGAATAGGCTATGATCAGATGGATATAATATAATTAAGGTGTAACTCTTGATAGGGCTACACCTTTTTTATATATGATGAATTTGTATTTTTTTTGCTTTCAAATTATCACTTTAGCAAAGTTTAACTTTAAAAAGTTGCGCAAAAATGAATGTTTTTGTGCAGAATTGTTTATTTTTGCCCCCAGCTATTCTTTTTTATAAGAACTATAATTGCAATCAACGACTAACAAACAGGGAGGTTTTATGACACTAGAACAAGAAGCCGAAGTCCAACGGTTGATAAAGGACATTGATGTGACGGAGCTGATGAGGATGCTCATGAAGCATGGTAACGTCCAACGGTTGATAAAGGACATTGATGTGACGGAGCTGATGGGGATGCTCATGAAGTATGGTAACCGATATTCCAGAAGAATCTTGAAATTCTTCCGCTGGTTCTGCAAGTATGTTCCAATTATAATTATGTGCTTTCATGCTTACGGAATGTGGGATTTCTCGCAGAATCCAAGGGAAATGTTCATAACAAACAATGAGAATTTTCCCTGCTATTTATTCATCTACTTCATGATTTATATTCTGCCAATGGTTTTGATATTAGCAAGCAGGTTCTTCTTCCTATGTTGGAGATACAGAATACCATTCTTTTATTTCTTTGGTGTGAATGCGGCTCACATCGTTGAATGGAGTTGGTACACAACTCAAGATATGATAGATTCCTGCTTTACTATCATGGTGGTAACGGCAATATTTTATATATACGGATTTGCCGAAATGTTTATCAATAAGACCAAGTTAGGAAGAAAAATCTGCGCATAAAGGAGATTTCTGAGAATTTTTCACAAAAATGGAGGTAATATGGGAAAGATATTGAATTATAAGATACTCGGCACGGCTTTGAAATCATTGGCTGATGCTTGTTTCAAGGCAGACGAGCAACAGCGAAATGGCGAGAAGGTCACCGCTTGTGGAATGACCGATGAAGACCTGGATAGTCTTTGTGAGCAGATTCCTGACATGCTGAACCCTTATATGACTGCCGGGCAGGTGAAGAAAGAGGCACATATCAGCGAATCTACTCTAAGAAGAGCTATCGCTGATGGGGAACTGGAGAGCGTGGGGAACGCTGGGGATCATTCTCATTTTTTCAAGAAATGGGATGTTAGAGAGTTTATCAAGAAAAGATTGAAAAGAAAATAGCTATGGACATTTTGATATTTCTTGTAAAACTAGGAACGGTTCTGTATATCATAACTTTCTTATATATGATGAAGAATGGATATATGGATGATGATCCTAAATGGTTGAAAATACTAATTCTACTTATGATAGTGTTAGTTATCGTATATAAAATAGTAAAAATTATAATGGGAACTTAATATAAAGAAGAGAAGCAGAAGAGGCTTCTCTTTTTTTGATATGGGTCTATGTCAACTTAAATCTTTGGAAAACAGACAATTAAAGAAAGTGTGACAGAGTTATCTAAGAATTTGCCTATTATCAGTAACTTTGCTGCCGTAATCGGTTACATGTGAGTATAAACAAAATGTACAACTTTTATTTCTTTAGGAATTATGGCAGAAGAAGTAATTAAGACTACCTCTTGTTGCAACGATGCAATGATGGGTGGTTTGCTTGGAGCGATGGCAAATCGTGACAACAATCCTTTGGCAATGGCAGCTATGATGCGAGACCGTGACGATGCCGACATGTGGAACAATCCGTTTGCCTATATGATGATGATGGGCATGATGCGCTATATGTATGGTGCAGACTGGAACAATCGTGACAATGGCGCAGACGTGCAGCGTGCAGAGATTCAGAGCCAAATCGAGAGCTTGCGCAACCAGATGGCAGACAACCAGAACAGCAACTTGCTGATGGGTGCCATCCAGGGTAACGGCAACGACCTTAAGATGTTGGCAAGCAATCTGAACTGTGACTTCAACGCCTTGCAGAACTCTATCTGTGGCATCCAGGCTGGCATCCAGCAGCTTGGTGGTCAGGTAGGATTCTCGGCAGAGCGAGTAATCAACGCTATTTCGCAGGGTGACTTGCAGATGACAATTGCGCTTAAGGATTGCTGCTGCCAGACGCAGCAGAACATCATCCGTATGGGTTATGAGAACCAGATGGGCCAGAAGGACATCATTAACCAGATGCAGCAGGGATTCAACTATACCAACACTGGTATAGAAAGAGCAGCTTCGAACCTCGGTTTCCAGATGCAGCAAGACAAGTGTGACATCATCCGTGCAGGTGAGAACAACACCCAGCGTATCATCGATACCTTGACAGGCCATTGGAGCCAGGAGCAAGCCAACGAGATTCAGGACTTGAAGTTTAAGAACTCTCAGTTGCAGCAGAACATCTACTTTGCCAATCTGATGAATGGCGGTTGCGGATGTGGCGCTGGTGTAGCAGGTGGCTATCAGTAAAAAAGTAAAGAATGAAACAGAAGCGTAGTGGTATGAACAAGATTTCTGCTGTTGGCTTGGCTACTACAGCATTGGTAGCCAACCAAGTTTCAGTTTTAGCTACTTACAATGAGAAGCTTTGCAGACCTTATTGCGTGAATGGCAGCGTGCAGCCACAGGCAAGCATAACCTACAGTTATGAGCAGCCTATCCTGAATGGCACAACGGTGTTTGTTCCTATCGTGGCAACTATCTCCATCATTTCGCCTGTAATAGGCAACAGAAACGTGATGAGAGCGCAGCCTTTGATTTACACGGAAAGATGGGTAGCAGCCTTCCAGGGGCAGACAGCACTGCCAACGGCTGTAACTATCGCCAGTGTGGGCAGAACGCAAAAGGCTAACGATGTGGTATGCGGAAAGGCTAGAGGCCTGAGCATATTTGACAGTCTGACCGTAGCATTGACTACAGCTTAGTATCATTATAGAGGGAAATGGTGGATGGTGTGTAAGCCATCGTTTCCCTCGCATTTTCCATTTAAAACGATACGATTATGATATTTAAAGATTTAAAGGCAGGTTTCCCGGTTTTTTTGTTTGACCGGGCAACAAGAAAATTCAAGCAGGGCAAAGTGATGAATGCTCCAAGCCCTGATATTAGTGGCAGCAAGCCCAACATGATGCCACAGATGCCTGGCATGCCAAACTTTGGCACCATGAACGTGAAGGTGAATATTCAGACGGAAGACGGAAAGCAGTCAACCTATTCGGTAGTTGATACTGAGCAAACAGCATACAGCGACACCCTTGTGATCTCCTGTAGCAAGGAGAGTATCATCAACGAGGTAAACGCATTGAAGAACCAAGCCAACGACATCATCAATAAGATGCCGGACTTCGAGCAGACCGTAAAGGACTGTGATCATCTTCTCTCAGAACTGGACACAACGTTTCGTGACCAGCAGAGAACTAACCAGCGACTCGACCAGATGGAAAACAAGCTGGATGAGATTTTCAAATTCGTTAAATCACAAAAACAAGAATGATATGAACCTAGTAGAACTTATCACAAAATATCAGAGTGATGCCACACCGGAACAGATGGTGAAGGTAACAAAAATCATCGGCAAGTTTGTGGCGATGCATGCCGAGGAAGATGATCTCCTGAAACTGTATAAGGAGATTTATGGGGTAGTGGGTAACGGACACTTCAACGACTTCTTTGCTGAGGCTCAGATCAAGAAGATGGTGTTTGAGGATGACAAGGAGGTAGAGCATCGTGCTCCTTACTATACTGCAGCTAAGACTCAGGAGATCTATGAGACGGTGAAGGACGAGATTCGACCATACAACCAATGGGATTTTGCCGTGGTGCTGAACATGGTATATTCGGACAACTACAACCTGATGAAGAAATGGTTTGCCGATGATAGCGAGGAGCAGCTGATGGATAAAATGGTGGACTTGGCTGTGAACTGGCTGAGAGACGATGATAACCCATACGGAAAGTGCAAGGCATGGGGGTACTTTAACTAAGTGAAGAGTGAAGAACGAAGAGTGAAGAATTAATTTGCTCTTCTAGAAATGATTCCATAACACCTAGAGATATATAAAAGAAAACTATCAGAAGAAGAGAATGCAGGCTAAGGAAAAGGGGCTTGCGTTCTCTTTTTTCGTTTGAAGTTGCGCAACTTATCACTGAAAATCGGGAATGATGGCTTAAATTTGCATCGTTTCCATAACGGAGTGGGGACGGATAAATGGAAAAGAAAATGAATGATATTCGAGGTTACTTAATTGGGACGATATGGACTTTTCTGAGTCTGCTAGTACCCATCAGAGATTTTATGATTGCCATGATGGTATTGTTCGGGCTGAACCTTGTGTTTGGCATCGTGGCAGCGGTGTTTAACGGTGAAGAATGGAGCTGGAAGAAATTCGGCATGTTTTTCGTTTGCTGTGCGGTGTTTTTCGTGACGGTGGCTGCACTGTTTATCATCGGGCACTTCTTGCATTCGGACACAGAGGCACTGTTTTGCGTGAAGTGGGTGTGCATAGCCGCGACCTATCTCTTCACTACAAACATCTTGAAGAATCTGAAACGAATGCTGGTGCCAGATTCGCCTTGGTACAGGCTAGTGGACTATGGATATTATGCGCTGACACTGGGCTTCGTGGAAAAGATGCCAATGTTCAAGAGATACCAAGAATATAAAAACAATAAGGAGAATGGAAATGAAGGAAATCAGATTGGAACAGCTGCTGATGGCGATGCCTAACGCAGGGAAGAGGGCAGAGAAGTTTCTGCCATACCTGAATAAGTATGCTCAGGAATTTGAAATCAACACGCCTTTGCGATGGGCGCACTACTTGGCGCAGATTGCGCATGAATCGGGTGAGCTGAGATATACCAAGGAAATAGCCAGTGGTAAGGCGTATGAAGGTCGCAAGGACTTAGGCAATACCCACAAGGGGGATGGCGTGAGGTATAAGGGCAGGGGGCTGATACATATAACAGGTAGGGCGAACTACAGCAACTATGCCGGATATTGTGGCTATGATGTTGTGGAGCAGCCAGAACTGTTGGAGCTGCCTCTTGGTGCCACACGTTCATCGATGTGGATATTCGATACCTTCGGCTGCAATAAATTAGCTGACGAGGATAATCTGAAAGCAATCAGACGGAAAATTAACGGTGGCTACAATGGACTGGAGAAATGCGAGGAGTATTTGAAAAGGTCCAAGCGAGCCTTAAACATATCATAGCTTATGAAAACAAGACATTGGATCATCTATCTGCTGGTATGGGTAGCTTATTTCTCTGTGCTCTTCCTGACGAGCTGCAAGACGAAAACCGTGACGCAGGAGCACTATATCACAGATAACACAGTGAGCAAGGGCTTGGATGCCAGTTGGCAGGAGCGGTTTATCTCTGCCTTCGAGCAGATGGCTACATACCGTAACCGGGAACATGAGACTTCGACCAAGGAGACAACTCATACAAAAGATAGTACTTCAACCACTGTAGACCAGAACGGAAAGCCTATCAAAACAGAAAGTTGGCACTCTGTTGTGACCAATAGAGACACTAAAGAGGTGACGAAGCTACAGGATTCTATCTCTACTATGAGTAAGGAGGTAGATAAATATCAACTCTTGATCGTGCAAAAGGATAGTTTGATTCGGTTAAAGCAGGACTCCATCCATGTATTGAGCCGAGAACTGAGCAAGGCAGAACAGAGATATATCACCCTGGGAAAGTACACTGCCAAGATGATTTGGACTCTCGTAGTCGCAGTGATTGGTTTGTTGATTTGGCTATGGCACAGAAAGAAATGAGCGTATGAAGACTATAACTATAAAAATAGTGAAGAAGAGCGTAATGGGCGTGGTAGAGGGACTATCAGCCACCATTGCGCAGCATAACCCCGAGGTGGACTTTCAGACCGTCTGGGCGAGTGATGCCGAGGAAGCGAAGCTGGATATATACTATCGGGAGGCAATAACCGACCTAGAGAACTTCTTGGCTAGGTTTTCTTCATCGACTACACAGCAGTTTGACCTACAGGCACTGGCTGATGATTTCTCAATCACCATCAAGACTTTGGTATCTTGGCCACCTAGATTGAGCGGTGTGCTGACCAACCAGATACAGAACTATCTGGTACATGCTATCATGGCAGGATGGCTGAGTGACTTCCCAGACATGAACCATACAGACTATGCTAGCATGGGAGCGAGTGACCTGGAAGCCATCAAGGAGGTTTTGCTAAAGAAGGACTTTAGCTTTGCTGAGGCTGAAAGAACCGCTGACGATACCGTGAAAGATGGTTCTTCGGCTGTGGATGCAGTAGCTAGAGGAGGTGATGAGGTTGAAAAGAATAGCAGTTTATCTTCTACTTCAATGAGAGTGGAGGATGATTCTGACAAACAGAAGAATGCCCAATCTGCTGAAACCAGAACTTCGGACAGTGTAGGCAAGAACGTTGCTTCTCCTGATACTGCTGTGAGAGGTGAGGATGAAACGAGCAAACAGGCTCAGTCTTTAGCTACAGATGGCAGGGGTACTGATACGGAACAGAAGGATAGAGATGCCATCGGTACTGACAACCGCAAGGAGGATGATGAGGGCAAAACTCAAAAATCTCAGAATGTAGAGGCTAGAGGTGAAGATGCTGCCACAAAGCAAGGTTGCAATCTTGATGCTGAGGCTAGAGGTGCTGATGGAACGGTCAAGGAAGGCAATATGTTGGATGCTGAGGCTCGAAATGAAGACGAGGTAGGCAAGGATGAGCGCAGGGGACTGAAAGGTTCTGAGCGAAACAGGGACTTTGCTTCGCAGCATTTCCATCAGGACTATGTGGACTGGAGCGGAGGCAGACCACCTTACGAACTAAGATAATTTTTCATCAATATAAATAATTGCAATTATGGATAGAAAATTGATTACATTGAATTTTGGCATGGAGCAGGTATGTAATGATGTGCTTGCAAGATGCTATGTAGTGAGCCAGGGAATGGTGGACGAAGCCCAGAAGGACATCAGAGCCAACATCGAAAGCCCAGACAGTGACGAGACTCGCAGTATCATCAATCGTGCCGTGACGGAAGCCATCGGTAACATCAAGCTGGCTGCTCAGCGTTATCTGACCACTGGTAGAGTGGAGGACAACAACAACTTGGAACGACTGGTGAAGGGCACACGAAAGTATGCCTATACGGACAACAAAAACGGTACGTGGACGGAGGTAGTGACCACCATCATTGATGGTGAGGAGAACGAAACGACCGCTACCGTAAACAAGGCTGGTAAGGACAGGGAGGAAAACATCTATGAGACCGTGACGCTGAACCTAGAGATTCCGAACTGGAACGTGGCTGTGACAGATGCCTTGAAGAGCCACTGCCACCGCTACATCGTGGACTACGTGATGAGCCAGTTCCTGATGGATCAGTTTGCGGATAAGGCTGGAACGTATGGGGAAAGCGCTACCGCTGACTACAATAACATCAAGAGCGACTTGCTGAGCCGGGATAACTATACGCTGAGAAGACCTAGCTTCACTTAAGAGGCTATCTGGAACCAGGCGATGGAATCGCCTGGAACGGTGGCTATTCTTTTTCTTCATTATTTTGGGTGTTTATGGAAAGAGCCTTCGCTAAATCGGGATGGATTCCTGAAAAAGCGAAGGCTCTGTTTTTTCTAGAACTTGTTGAAACGCCTGATAACTTCGAGGCGAGTGGCAAAGTACTGATTCATTGACTTCATCTTAAGATAGAGGGCTATGCGGAAGAAGCGATAGCTATGGGAGGACATATAGTTGGACTTCATGCCACCTAGGCGACCTAGGTAATGCCAATTTTGGTTATCGTTGCTACCATACAGCCACATGACTGGCACGGTGCCAGAGGTGAGGGAATGGATGTAGCCTGTGATGGCATCGGGAGCGTTCTCCTCATCGAACTTCAAGGTACGAGTAACGATGATGCCATGATACTCGGTATCATCCTCGTAATCGTAACCGCTATCCAAAACTATTACGCTACCGTCTCGATACTGAATGTATGGGTGAGGGTAGGAGTTGAGGGCTGTGAGCACGTTCTTGATGAGGAAGGTGCTCCAGGCTTCATCCTTGACGGAATAGCAGAGGGCTACGGTATCGGCTGAGGCTGCTCGGGATTGCTGACTGACATCTAGGCAGAAGATGCGAGAGTTCTTGTAATCGTAGATAACCTGGCAACGCTGAAAGAAGTCGATTGGCGATGATGTGAAATCTATGAGTTGGCGCATCTGTGCCTTGATGGTCTTGGTGGTATCATCATCGCCTTCGGCATCATTGAAGAAGTTGAGGAACTTGCCAAGGTTGCCCACTATATTGAAGCCTGGTCCATCCAAGACATCGGACATGGAAACCACTTGTGACTCAGCTATGCGACTGAGGGAGCGATTGGTGGCGAAGAGCACGGACTGGTCTAGCTGGGTGATGGACTTCGGATTGCTGCAAACCTCACGGCTGATGGGGTGTATGCTGCTATAGGTGCCTTGGGAAGAAACTTCCATCGCCCAGATGCCATCGGTGGAGAATGCCATCAATGGGAACTGACCAAACTGACCTTGGGAGAGTGCCCTTGTGGTTGAGGCTATGCCCTGGATCGTTCCGATACCAACAGTATTGATTCCGTTTAATGGGAAATAGAAGGCGTTATCGGACTCGGAGGTGTAAATCTTGTTGGGAAGCTCTACCGTGTCATCTACCGTATAAGGGAAGGACGAAATGATATAATCGCTTGGGTTGTCTTGGAAATCGCCCATGTGCATGGCTCCATTCAACTCCTCACATTCCTTTAAGGTGAAGGAGTAGATATACTCTATCTTTTTTTTATCCGTAGTGAATATCACCATCTTTTCTGCCCTAGAATCCGGATAGAATTTAGGCAAATTAATGATCATATAATCTTGAAGGAGGTATGAATTTGCGGTGTTTATATTCTTCTCTACATACTTTTTGCCGGATGTAGTGTTGAGTACTGTAACTATTTTGGTGATGATTCTGGTGCTATTATCTTTGTCGTACAGAGTAGTGGCAGAAGGGAACATCGTATCACGAGTGAAGCCTGAAAATAGCTTTTCAGTGATTCCGAAGAGGTTCAAGCGGTGATTATAGACATAGCCACCTTTTGCAGTGAGCAGATTGTGGGTCTTGTAATCGTCTTTCATTTGTTCCTGCAGCGAGATGTTATATACTGCCGTTTTATCTATTGGCAGTTCACTAGTGGTTCTTTCCTTTAACTCAGAAACTGGTAGCGAAGCCACCTTATAAAAGGTAGATGTATTGCGCAACTTGTTGTTGTAGGCATCCTGCGAGATAGTAGGGAATCTGACAGTGGTGATACATGTTATACTGCCATCTGTGTTACTCCATTCTTCGACAACAGCCCCTCTGTCTATCTGATAATAGGAAGCTGGGTATATCTCCAAGGAGTTGATCTTTTCATTTGTGTCAACGTTGGTGATAGGTGGCGTGATGAATACATCTACGGACTTGATTACATCATTCCACTTCTTCAATAATTCTATATTACCGGAGAGGCTATATTTAAGGCGTAATGCACGTGGATAATACATAAATGTAATCTTACTGATATTAAACTTGTATTTCTTCTCTACTTCATCCGGATGTTCTAGCATCCATTTGTTTGGATCAATTGTTACACCTTTAATAACATCTGTGTATTTAACAGAGTCTTCTACCTTTTCTATGATATGATGGCGACCTCCTGACACTTCACCATAAGTGATAGTACTCCCATTGAAATATACGTTATGGCAATATACCAGATAGCTATTCGGCACCTGAGTAGGCATAAACAGAGGAGCAGAATGCATAATCATGCTGCCATCGAACATACGATAGCAGTAACGAATCATGAAATTGGCGTAGAACAGACCATTGCGCGCGATGATATTGTTTGTGCGATTGATGAGGGCATAGATACTTTCTGTAACTTCCGATTGCTTAGCAGCCTTGATCTCTATACATTTGTCACCACCCTTAAAGGTTGAACCACTAACTTTGATGAATGTTTCATCGCAAGTAAGATTAGTCTGTTGGAATGCTTCATAAAATCCCTTTTTGTTGGTTTCGTTATTTTCAATCTCTATGCCTCCTAATCCATAGTCCAGCTTTTCTTCCCATCCGAGGGTGAAGCTGAGTTCCAGGAAAGGCGGTTTTTCGCCAAGAAACTCATAATCTCCTTCTGGATCATTATCTTTCTGGAAGAGGGCATAGTATGTGCCGGCAGTAGTGATGATGATGAGGGTATTGCCGATGGAATCGATAGAAAGCACGGTGGATTCGTAGTCGAAGGACTTGATAGGGGTGGACGAGCCTAGCGTGCCATCCTGCATGAACCAATAAATGGAGGATGAGGCTATGGCTATGAGGTGGTGATAACTACCTGTTTCGTGAACATACAATATCTTAGCCACCTCACCATTAACGGTGAGGGGCTGAGATAGAGGTGTGCCCGATACGATGGCAGGGCGCAATGCGCCATCGTGCAGCTCTAGGTTGCCACAGAGGGATAGCGCACCATTCTCTACTGCCATTTCATCGGTTGTGAGGCTGAGACCTTTGTATCTGATTGATTGTTGCATCTTTATTAATGTTTAATGTGTATTGTTTAATATTTAATTATCGGCAATGGGATGGGTCTGCACGATTGACTACAGCCAATGCCTGTAGGGTGTCGTTGCCTACGGTGATGGTCTCTAGACGGTCAGAGACTACCAAGTCTATTTCTTGGGCGTTGGGTGGAACGCCTAGGGTGTGGAGGAAGAGGCATTTGACAGTGCTAGCACTGCAACCATGAAGCTGTGCCTTGCGCCCATAGAGAGGTATGGCATCAGGAAGCGAGGAGGACTTGGTGATATACATCTGAGAGCCGAGACAGAAGAACACGATTTTGTCGCCTCGCTGTAGCCCCAAGAGCTTTACAGGGTAGGAACGCAAGGTGATGCGCCCATTCTTGTTGAGGGTGAGTCCACGCTTTTGAGGGCGTGGACGGTTGAGGATAAATATATCAGTCTCGTTCTGCATAATCTGTAGGTTTGTGGAGCCAGAAACGGAAGTAGTCGTTTTCGGCATCCTGGTTACGTACTTTTACATATTCTCGGGTGACATAGAAATGTTTCTTGCGTAGGGTAGGGTTGAGGTTGTAATCGTGGAGCATCATAGCTGGCTCTACCCTGCCATCAAAGGTTATCTCGTACCAATAGCGGTGGAGAAAGAACCATGGGCGAAGACGGACTTCCTGAATGGTGGTGTAGTTGCTTTTGTCTACCCGGCAAGGAACGATGCTCCAGGAGCCATCTTGCCAATGTTCCGTGATTACTTCTCCACCTGGTGCCATTTCATGCTTCTCGATGGTGGACTTCTGAATCTTTACAAGAAGGCAGACATCGGCAGTGAAGACCTTTGCCATCTTTCGGTGGCAGAGCATTACGTATCGTCCTTTCTTATCTGGGAGGAGGCTACGCTGCTTGCCGGGACGATTGATAACGCAGACGGTGGAAAGGAACTTCTTGCGTGCCATGTGAAGGAAGTCGGGGAGTTTCGCCTTGGCGTGCATACGGTCGAGAACCTTCTGGACCTTCTTGAAATTCTTATCAGCTTGGGTCTCATGCACGGTGATAGGGTCCTGAGATTCTTGGGTCTGCTGCTCACGTATCTTCTTGACATGTTCACGAACTTGCTTCCTGGAAGGAACTTCGAGAAGGTGACCAGTCTTCTTGTCGAGTTTATAATTTGACTTTTGCTGTTTCATATTGATTGTGCTTTAGATGTTACCTCTGTTAATGCAGATGATTTCGAAATGATGATTGTCGCAAATATCGCAGCCGTTGGGCATACGATGATTGAAGGAGCAAGGAATGTGCTCTTTGAACAAATCGCAGTTAAGGCAATGCTCTGGGACTTCCTCATACTCAAAGTTGCCTTTTGCCAGTGGTGAGGCTGATTCCTTGTTGGGTACAGCTCGAACAATGCGCCCGAAGAGGTCGTAAAACTCTCCAGGCACAACGCTAGTAGCTTCTCTGAGGGATGGGAGGGTGTAGCCCATCTTGCGGATGAACCAGAGACGGAGATAAATGATGAAACGTTTCAACTTTTTCATATATGATGATGTTATATATATATTAATAATGTGGGGCTAAGTTACGAGAAATGTGCGGAAGAGAAGTGATAACTTGCGCAACTTAGCTTGTTGAGAACCAAATTGCGCAAGAATTGTCAGTGATTACTCGGTTTTACCGTCCTTCTCTTTCTGCTTGTTATCAGTGGAAGGCTCATGTTCGAAGACATCAAAAATCTTGGTCTCGCTGAGGCTCTTCAACTCATAGTCTATCATGGTTTTGCCCATAACCTCGTCAACGTAACGCTTTGCACGCTCGATGCACTTGGCTTGGATAAGATAGTTGACATAGGAACGCTTCTCATTGTTGCTCTTCTCGTCAATGGTGATGAAAGCCAAACGTGCCTTAAACCATAAATCATCGTCATCAATATCTGAGAAGAAAATCTCGTTGTAGTTGGTCGGGTTGATGTTGGCAACCTTAAACTCACCAGAGGCATAGACGGACATGTTATCGATGATGCTAGCTTCAGCCTCGGTGAAGGAGAGGGCATCAACAACATACAACTCGTTTACCAGTTTCTCGCTACCATCCTCCTGGGTCTTCCCATAGCGCACCTTACACTCGAACCAGGTGCTTGTGCGAGAACGGAGGGAAGAACCGTTACCTGTGCCAACGAAGGACTCCTTTGGCTGGTTCTGAGACTTGTCTTGTGTCTTAGCCTCTTCCTGAGGCTTGTTTTCTTTCTTGTTCATAATCTTAAGAATTTAATTTGTTATTAATAATTTTGTCTATCTCTTCTTCTGATAGAGGTTTGCCGTCTTTGCCAAGGTATTTCTTGCACATGAAATACATTGTGCCAGGAGGGTCGGGATGGCGGTAGAGGTTGTCCAACTCTACCTTGGCAAGTTGCTCATCCATGGAACTGAAGACTGGGCGAGCTTGATTTGCTCTTGGCAGTCGCTCCATCACCTTGTAGTGGATGCTGTAGCCATCTTTCTTAATTTGCTCATCTTGGAGGCGGATGAGCATCTTATCTAGCTTGGCTTCTTTCTCCTTGATGGTATTGAAGAGGGTGTTGACCAGCTCCTTGTCGGGCTGTGCCTTCTTCTTCTCCTGGAAGTATTGGATGGTTGAGGCTCTAAGTTCTGCCACCAGAAGGAAGAATGTGCCGTTGTCGTTCTGAGGGACAGCTGAGCCATCTGCCTTCAAGATAATATCATCGACACGCTTTTCCAGTTCAATGGATTGGCGAAGCATCTTCTTGTCTCGGTGTGCCCAATACTCCTTCTCTGTGGTTCGCATAGCTGAAACTAGCTTGCGAAAGGATAATGCTGATTCTTCACTCATAGTTTATTTGATACCTAATGTTTGTTTAACTTTCTTGATGCGGTCTAGCTCCTTTGGGAGGAGGTTGCCTTGCTCGTCTATTCGGCAAAGGAGTTTGAGGCGTGGGGTGATGGTTATCCACTTGTGGAGGCCATCGTGCTCACGCTTTATCTGTCGAAGCTGAGCTGCTTGCAGTCTTTCGTGCAAATTCTGCTCATGACGAAGCTTACTGATTTCGTTCTGTATTCTGTCCATTGGCTAAATCTTCTTCGGCAGGGATTAAACAGTATTGTGAATCCCATTCGCCTTTTCCTATATATTCAAGTGCTTTTACTACATCTTCAAGACGGACAAAATCAAAGTCCATTTTGTTTGGCATATTGCTAATAAATGTATAGCCTCTAGCACATGATAGCATATATTTCTTGAAATGCTTCTTCTCGTCTGGGGAGAGGTAGGATGGACGCTGCACTAGACGCTCATCAAGTTTCTTGAAACATGATAAGACTGTGGAGTCAAGACCTTTTACAGTGATACTAAAGCTTCGATTAATATCTTCCAATTTATTCAAGAGACTCTTTTGGCGTAAATTGTAGTTTTCAATCTCGTCTTTTAGAGTTGTCAAGATGCTTTCACCTTTCTCTAGATAGGAGATTTTGGACTGAACAATTTGCTGCGCTCTTGTCAGTATCGAGATTGATTCCTGGAGATTGGCATCATTTTTCTTGATAGCCTCTCTGTATGAGATAAGTTCATCACGCTGCTCTGCGATAATTCGCATCATACGCTTGTTTCTGTCATCAAAGCGGACCTTGAAGTTTTTGTCTCTTAGCATGGAAGAGACGATGCCAAGCGTGATTACAAAGACCAGGCTCAGGCAAATAATTAATGTTATTGTTACATTCATAATTTATAATGTTTAAAATGTTTAAAGTTCTATTACTTCTGCTTTGTTGGCAGGAATGTCGTAGTAAGGGATGGAATATCCTTTGTCCTTCATTTCGTCTGGGAGATAGCAGCGGTAGTATTTTCCGTAGAAGTTTTGCCATTTCTCCTTGACTGTGAGTATTGTTCCAACCGGAAGCTCTGGCTTCGGCTTGAATGAGGAACGAGGATAACATCCTGTTTCATGCTCATCAGCTGCACAACAAGATGAGGATTTCCATAAATGAATTTTCATACGCTACTTTTTCTTTGTTTTACGTTTGGTGTAATTAATGTTTTCTATCTGATTACTTAATTGTTCTTCGATTGCTTTCTGAGCAAGGATTTCCTGCCAGTGAGCTTCATGGTTATTTCTTCTCTCCTGGTCCTCAGTGAGATGTGGGTTATATCTACCGAAGCAGATGGTATCGAAATTCTCATAATCCTTCATCTCGTATGGAGGCTTGGAGCCTGGTGGAGCAGGAATGTAATCCTTAGCGAACTCTTTAGGAGAGAGGGTTGCCATCGTTGAGCCAACCGGGTCAATGACCTCATATTTAAAGATGCGGCTCTTTCTCTTTGCTGAAGAACTATGAACCGCTTTTGCCCAGCAGATGTTTCCTCTATAGGCTGAGGTGAGACGAGAGCGATAATAGGGTTTCCATATTCGCTTATCTCTGAAAGCCCAGCAGATGCCTGTAGGGGAATCTCCATCATAAGTAACACTATCAGACTTCCAGCAATGGTTGTAGCCGAGGTCGCTGATGTGGCTATGTACACAGAACTTGCACATTTTCATTTTCTCCTGATTAGCAACTGATGGTGTTGGCTGCATCAGGCTTTGTTTGATGTAATTGCCCATAGATGTATGATTTTAAAGTTCAACCTTTGCATCAGCTAATAACTTATAGAAATTGATATATGGTGCGACTACGATTGTGATGTTCTCATCAATACGGAAGTATGCATAAACCTCGCTATCTTTTTTAGCTTTTGAAAGAAGTGTAATATGATTTTTACCCAGAAGCAATAAAGCATCAATTATAGCTTTTATATGAACGTTATTAATATAGAATCCTGCTAGTTCTATGACGGCATTATATTCTGGTTTATAACACTTCCTGACATTTAGCTTGAGAAAACCACGACCATTACAGATAGGGCAGTCAAAATCTTTATAATGGGTATTTCCTTTCTTGTCTTGACACTCCCATTCTACAGAACCGGTACCATCACATTCGTCGCAATCTTCCATATCATATTCCTCATCTTTTACTTTCGGCAGAGAATCGTATGCTTTCTGTAGGCTTAAAAGAGGAATATTCAGTTCTTGCTCTGCTACTGGAGAAAATTTCATATCGAACTTTTCTGTTCTCTCATACTCGCCTTGGCAAACTTCTGCATTGATATAGATAGCCTTGTGGGAATCTGCAGCAAAAACCTTGTTGCCTTTGAGAAGAGGCATTGCAGAGAGGCTTCCTTTGCAGTAGAACAGTCCGAGTAGTTTCCGTTCGTCTACATTTTCATATCCTATCATAGTTCATCCTCCTTTGTAGTTTTACGTTTCCATTCTCCACAGCACTCCCAGTGGAAGCGATGATGACCGAAGCCGTTGCATGTTCCGCTATACTTACTGTTTTCCGTAGGACGGAAGAACTTGCAACCCTTACAGGAGCGATGGCCATGGTGGTAAACTAGATAGATGTATGTGCTGGTCATAACGACCAAGCACAGCATGATGATGATAAATCCGATTTCCATATTACTTCTTGTTTTTAATGATTTTGTTTAATACCTGCTTGTTGTGCTCAGTATCATCATTGATGAGGTGATAGGAGCGAACTTTCTCGAAGGCGTTGACTTCAGCTGCTTGCATGTAAGCCTTGACCACTTCGATGAAATCTTCGAGAGAACGACAGAGGGCGTACTTGTAGCCAGCGGACTGCCAATAGCCCTGGAAGCGTTTCTGATTGGCAGACTGATTGTTGGTCTTGCCATACTTCAATTCGATGCCCAAGCCGAAGTAAACTTCTGGGTTCTCGTAGATGATGCTTGTCTTGCCATCCTTCATGGAAGGGAGAGCAAGGATGAGGTCGGGAACGCCTGGGACCACGCCCGATGCTGCATTGATGGCTAGCTTCTTGCCACTGGTAGCACCGTCAGCCTCGTTCTTGGGATGGAAGAGGAGGGTGGAGAAAGCTGGGTACTGTAGTCGAAACCATCGTACACAGGCTATCTGCAACTGACCTTCACGCTGCACCTTCTTGTGCTGAGGCTTTTGCGTGTACTCGGGATAATTGCCGTTGAGACGGTCGATTAATTCTTGTTTGTCCATAACTGTATGAATTAAATTGTTTGTTACTTGTATCTTAGTCGCTGAGGAGGGACTGGAGATAAGTCTGAGTCTGATCATCCAAGTCGGCTAGCGACTGTTCTTCTGCTGCTACTGACGGGTTCCAGACGATGCCCAGCTTGGCGAGTGTGCCATTGTCGTAGGCTTGGCGAACCATCTTTGCCATGGAGCCATTGGGATTCTTTGCTGCACCTTCTATCCATTTCTGGTACTTCTGCCTGAGGGCATCGGTTTCTGCCTTCTCCTTGGCTCTTTGGGCTTCTTCCTTCTGCTTAAGCCGGGCTTCAATTTCCTCGTTGGTTTCCTCGTGTTGAGGCTGTGGAGGAGAAGATGGTGTAGAACTTGAAGGCTGAGGCTTCTTTCTGGCTGAGGCTACAACTGTAGGGTTGTCGAAGGTTCCTTCCATCAGAGCCTCGTAGTTCTTCGGATTGAAGAGCCAGTTGAAGGAGATATAGCATCCACCATCCTTGCGCCCGGATAGAAGGTCGGAATCGAGTGCCTTGCGAAGCATCGGCTCAATGTCCTCGAAGGAGTAATCAGAGATAAACTTGGCGACTAGCTTCTTGCGGTCGGGAGTCATCTTCGAGATTGGCTTAACCTGCGTGCCCAGGAAGAGGCGATTGAAGAGCCTTAACACTTCCGAGAATTGAGTTTCGGCATCCCCCAACTTTTTTTCTTTTTCTTTTTTTTGTGTTTGGGGGTGGGCTTTCTCTTTTCTTTGTTTGTTTTCTTTTATAGGGGTTTCAGGGGAAAGATTTTCTTTTATTTGTTTCTTTTCTCTTACTTCTGTGCCCTTTGCTATGTCCTTATCTGTGCCCTTGACTTTGCTAGAATCTTCGGAATCACCTTTATTTAAAGGGGGTTCGGAGTGTGAAATCTGTGCCCCAGATTGTGCCCTTGGCTGTGCCCCTTGTTTTGGCTGTGCCCTAGATTGTGCCCTCTTCGTGCCCTTAATTGTGCCCTTATCTGTGCCCTTGCTAGTTTCTGAATCTTCGGAATCGCCTTTATTTAAAGGAACTTCGGAAGATTGAATCTGTGCCCTAGATTGTGCCCCAATCTGTGCCCCGAAGTGTGCCGTAACCTGTGCCCCTTGGTCTCTTTGCCACGGTATGATGCAGTGGGATAGGGGGTGAGAACTGTTAACGTAGAGTTTAGTTGAGGCTCTTGGAGCAGAGCACTTGGTGATGATTTTCTCGGCTATGAGCACATCGATGGCGACACGGATGGTCTTGACCGTGGTATGGAGCTGTAGAGCCAAATCACGATAGGAGAGGGTGGCAGCGGAAGCCTCGTTGTGAGCGGAGGAGAGGAGCACATGGATGAGCACCTGAACGACCACAGGACGATGGAAGTAACGCCACTGCAACAGCTCTGGAGTAAATATGTAGCCATCTGTTTTCATTTATTCTTCTTTATTTGGAATGTAGAATTTACGATTTCTATCATTTATTTGTTTTCTTCTGCCTCGATGGCACGGAATATCTCGTAAGCCACTTGTGGCACCCAGGCATTGCCGTAAGCCTTTATGGATTCTTGTCGCCATTTGGGGAAAGAAATGGTAAGGCTGTCCACATCAAAGGGAATCCCATCATTTCCTCTACAAACAGGGGATTGAGTTGGGAAGTTCCGCCACCTACTTTGTGGGCTATCTGCTCCGCCAGGTTGGCATTCTCCTTGTTGTGGTTTTTGAGGGCTTGCATCTTCATGTTTGCTCTCATTCCATCCGCAGCCATTGGAGTGAGGAGATAATGGAAATCCAGAAAGTCGGTCAGTCCATTCGGGCGAAGTGCTCCGTTCTTTCGGCTGTACATCCCTTTTACACCCTGTTCTTTCAGTCCCTTCACTCGGTTGGAGTGTTTTACCTCCATAGCCGTAGGAATAGGAAGAAGACCATTGACCGCCAAGGCTGTTAGACCTTGCCCCATCTGGGAATTGGGATTGATGGTCTTGGTGAACTTGGTGGCTTCTATGCTGCAAGGTGTGGGTAGAAGTTTTGCCACTGCCATGTCTTCTAGACCTAGACTGTGGTCTGTTTTTCCTCTTTTTGGATTTCTTCGCCCTCGCTCGTTGATTTCCATGTCCTTGTGGGCTATGTCCATCGCATTGGGTGTGGGTAGAAGGTCTAGCGGAACAAATTCCGTCTTGCCCTTTTTGTTGCACTGTTTCAGCCCTTGGGTCTGAACGGTGGGCAATAATCCAAACTCGGTCTCTTCTGTGCGGTGCTCCGATGGCACAAGCTGGAATAACAATCGGTTGGACGGAATATCCTTCGGCTTCGAGGTCTGCACAGATTTTGTCGAGGGTGAATCGGCTTTCCTCTCGGTATAGGTGATTCTCTTCGAAAAGATAGTCTGTGCGTCCCATCTGAGTGACTTGGCAGGACTCCACCATCGTCTTGATTCCATTAACGTTTTCACCAACGACCCAAGTGGGGTGTATCTGCCGTATCGCTCGAAGCATCTGTGGCCAGAGGTAGCGGTTATCGTCCGCTCCCTTTCTTCTGCCAGCGAGGGAGAAAGGTTGGCAGGGGAATCCTCCTGTGAGAACATCGACCTTGCCGTGCCACTTTGTGAAGTCTGTTTTGGTAATGTCTTCATAACTTTCTGAATTAGGAAACCAGTAGTCGAGCACCTTGCGAGGGAACTCCTGTATCTCGCAATGGAAGAGGTTCTGCCATCCCATCATGGATGCCGCGACCTCTGCACCACCGATTCCGCTGAATAAACTAGCGTGATTCATATCTGTTTACCTAAAATGGGGCTGTGGTGAATGCCATTTTCTCATTTCCTTTGTATGGGATGCATTGGATAAAGTCACCTACGTGCCCAATGCATAGTAGCAAAGCGTTGTATTTGTATGGGGATTCACCTATACGTGTTCGTACGAAGATTGCTGGTCTCCATTTATGTTCATCGCTGTTACGCACAAGAACCTTATCGAAGGTCCTGAATGATGGCTGATTCTTGCTCTTCTTCCAGAGAGTGAAAGCATTTTGAAACAAGATGGCTTCATCCTCTGTCGCTTCTCGCAGTTCCTTGTTTGTACTTATGCGAAGTTCAAATGCCTGGTCTGTAACGAAGTTCTCTGTCTCAATCTCATACTGATTGCCAAATGTCAATGTGTCTTGGCTCTCGTTCTTGGCGATGAGTTTGCCTATAATGGTCAACTCTCCATCCTCGTCTTCTTCTTTGAAGACGTAAAGGTTGCCAAGTTCGAAACATGGCATCGTCTGTTTGTTATTCTGTTCCATATTATTTAGTTTAAAAAGTTATTCACATAGAAGTTTCTCCTGATGCTCCACGTACATCTTGTATTTAAGACAATACTTGCCATTGATGCAGTTGCGCCCATTTGGGCAGAGGAGGCACTTGCGAGCTGCATAGGTGCTCTTACTTCTTGAATCGCTCATAATAGTAGGTTACTATCTGATGCTCTGTAGGCTGGAAGCCATTACGAGAGGTGAGCGTATCGACTATCTCATCGTAGGTACGCTGAGGCATCTGAGAAATCAGGTTCTCATCGTGGATGCCCTGTGAGAGCTTCGTGATGCAAAGCCATCCAAGGACTAGCCAGATGGCAATGCAGAAGATAATCTTAATTGTTTTCATAACTTTATCGTTTTATATTGTTTGTAATGGTGGTCGGTTAGGGAGTCGAACCCTTGTGCCTATCTGCTTAGTTCTTTTTCGCAGAAATCATGGTGAACCTAGTAAAAAAGCATTTAAACAATCAATCGTTTGTTATGAACATCGCCCCCGATGGGCTAGGCTACATGCAAGATTGCAATGCCGACCGTGTAAAGAAAGGTGCCTGAGTAGGATTTGTACTTATCAGATTTTTAATGATGAATAGCTGTTCTCGCAGGGATATTTGCCCAGGCACCTTTTGAATGTTTCAACGATAAGTTTCGCTTCACAGCGAGCTTTTCTTGTTTGCAATGTTAGCTTATGTCTATTCTCTAAAAGTAAAATTACCTATGTGGGATGTAGATAGTCTTGAACTTTACAGGCACAGGCTTCCAGCTCGGACAGTCGGTATTCGTAGCGAGTAATCTTGCCGTTCTTGCCACGCCCGAAGACCTTGACCTTGCCTTCCTTCACCCATCGTTCTACATTGCGTCTGCCGAAGGTATCGAATGCCTTGGCTTGGGTGATGAATGGTCGCTTGCCTACAGCCTTGGATATTTCTTCCTGGACTACATTGCGTATGGCTGATAGGAATGTGTCGAATGAGACCATCTTGTCAGCGAACTGGATTTGTACTGTTTGGTTCATGACTATTTTGTTTTATTTGATTCTTGTAACTGTGATAACTCCTTGCTCACGGTTGAGCTTGGTCTTGAACTTTCGGCTGTAGATGGCACCGAGGTCAGTGCAACTACTCTTGACCGATAGCATTCTCTTGATAGGGAAGTCGATGGCTTGACCTAACGCCAGTTCCCTAATCTGAGGTCTGAGTGGTAATGTTTCTTCTTTCATATTGTTTGAATTGAATTATTATTTAACTAGAACGAAATCGTATACGAAGACGAGAGGATTGCTGCCCCAATGGAGGTGGAGCTTACAGCTGAGCATCTTGTATGCTTCGATAGGAGTTCTGTACCACCATTTCTTCTCAAAACTATCATTTGTGGCATCGTATGAAAAAGCATCGTCAATGCCTTCGATGTGGCTACAGAAGATTCCTTCCTTCATGCAGTCTTCGGTGCTGATTTCCTGTAGTCGCTCTATACGGATGTTGATAATCTTGATTTGGTGTGGCATCGTTTTTGCCGTGACGAACATCTTGTTATTCCATCCAGGATGTTTGCATAGTATTGTCCTGATGGATGGTTCCATTGGTATGTCCTCGTATCTTTGTGCGACTGCCAAGACTTCACCTAATTTATAATGTGACTTCGCCACAATCTCATTTCCATCGTTGATGGTGAGCTTGCCCTTGTCTTTTCCTTCCGTGCAGAAACCGCAGTTGAAGTAATAGTTGAAAGGCTCTTGATATGCGATTCTTCTTGTTTGGGTCTTTCGACCTTCCAGAACAGCCTGGGTGAGACCGTACTGGTCATTGAACATTATCTTTTGCATTATCTTGTCTCCTTTCTTTTGTTTCTATTTGAGGAATGAGTAAAGTTCCTTGGCATCTTTCAAGGCTTCATCGTATTCCCCCCAATGGATTCTTGCTTTTGCTGCATAGTTGAAGCAATACAACATGCCTTCCCACTCGTAGATAGATGCCTGGTATATCCAATTAAAGATTTCCTCGAAGGTGCTTTTTTCTGGCATTCCAATAATCTCATGAATCTTAGTTCTGAGCCAGAGACGCTTCTGCTGTTTGGCAATCTCATCCTTCAACTTCTTCTCTTCACACAGAGAATGGAAGTGAGCTACTAAATTGTCATTTTCGTTCTTTTCCATTATTTGCCTCCTTTCTTTAATTTGATAGGAACAATATCTTTGAGGTATGCCCAGAAGCCTTCTTGGTAATTATCCGTTGCCTCTTTCCACATTGTTTCCTCGTTGTCACAGAATGCGTCTAGAACATCCAAGTCACATAATATAGGTTCCTCGAAGTTGCAATCTACCAGGATAATCATGCCGTCTTTGTCTTCTGGTTCTTCTTTCACGCTATGCCAGACTCTGCCTAGATTGATGTATTCCTCATCGTCTCTACCCATTCTGACCGCCATTCCATGCCATACAGGTTGACCGTCATGTAGGTTTCCTTCATGGTCTTTCCATCCTGCTGTAAGCGCAGTGTGAAAAGGACAGACGAACAGCCTTAATGGTGCATCGTGAGATTTTTTGCTATCTTTCTTCATTTTTCTTCAATTTTATTTGGTACTTATTTATTTATTTACTAACTTTACGGTGCAAAGATAATCATTTTAGCTTGAAATCAATCATTAATGATTGATTATTTAATAGAAAATAAGCTATATTGATTGATATTAACAATTTAAATGATTGATGTTATGAACAGAACTATTAATGTTGGGTTAGCTATTGAACAAAGAATCAACGAGTTAGGTATTACTAAGTCAGAATTTGGACGTAGAATCGGCATTCCTAATCAAAATGTCAATCGTGTCCTATCCAAGTCTTCAATCGACTCTGATAAGTTGGTTGAAATATGTAATGCTCTTGATTATGATTTCTTTAAGTTGTTTTCTTCTTCTGTAGAGGAAAACAAAACCTCATTGCTGAATATCTTAAAGTTAAAAGCGATTTTAAAAGAAAAAGGCATAGGGGAAATAAAGCTTGCTTCTATGCTTAGTATATCTCGCTCAGAGGTAGAGGCTATAATGGGAGGAAATGATTTGACCCTTGGGCTGGTTGAGAGAATAGCGGAGGCTCTTGATGTGAAGCCAGTAGAGTTAATTAATGGTACATCCTCTAATGCTGAGGCTGTTGCTACGTGTGATTCTTCTGTCTATGAAGAGTTGATTGCTCTCAGAGCGGAAAATAAGGTGCTGAGGGAGATTCAGGGTCTTTCTTCTAGAAGCCAGGTACATGTAGGATAATAGATATAAATCTAAAATTAAATTGAATATGCTTATATTTGATATTAAAATTAATGATGATGGTCTAATCAAGATTTCAGACTTTTATGTTGGAATGCCTTATTCAGAAATGAGGCAAATATTATCTCGTAAAAATGTAGAGATAAAAGAATCTCCTAGCAATGAGCCTGACCATACAACAATTACGATATGCGAGCTTCGCTCCTACGAACTTTATGATGAGTTCTTTATACAAATAGAAGTGTATAAAACTGAATTTGTTAGTGCTGTTGCTTTGGGTGCTGCACCATCTAATATGCATCAATACAATATGGCAAAATTAGACTTAATTCATTTGTTTGATGATATTGCAAAAAAGTCGAGCTTGAAAGTAATAGATGTAGAGTTGCAAAGAATATTGGGGATAAAAGGTGAATATTTATGTAACGACAAATATGCTGTTTCAATGCAGCTGGAAGGTGATTTTTTGTTTTTGATGGCTTTTGAACCAACTGATAAGAATACGGAAACAAACTCGGACGTTAAACCAAGTCTTAGTCCTGTGTTTCGTTTATTATACATATTCTATTTGTTAGGTTTAGTTATTGCTCCATTATGTGCTTTTGTTTCCTTGTGTACGCAAGGTTGGCTTCGTATTTCCTTATGTTCAATTGTGGTATGCTTGTCACCAATCGTATTTTTTGTCCAAGCAAATCACATTAGAATGTGGATTGAGGCAAAGAAGCATGGAGTAAAATTAAGTAAGTTGTCTTGTTTGGGGGTAAATCCATTGATTGGACTATGGTTTCTCCTTAATATACCTTCTTACTTGTGGTGCATTGCTTGGAAAATATCTACAGATAATGGATTTTGGGAATATTTTACTGATATATCACCAATATTTATCTGGCTGATATTATTTATCTCATTTCTTAAAAAATATAATAGTAAAGAGTAAATATAATGATAGAAATGGAGAATGCTAATATAGACAGAAAACTGAGGCTTTCAAAGAAGTTCTTTTGCTTTGGTCTAGTGACCTTCTGCATAGGTTTCTTGATGCTTGGCTTTGCAATAGGCAGGTTGTCTTCCTCTTCTAGTAATGCTGAGGCTGATGGCTTCCAAACTGAGGTAACATCAGGAGGCAACGTATATGTATCAGACAGTCCTGGTTCTAAGCGATACCACAAGGACAGAAATTGCCCAGCACTTAAGAGAACTACAGGCAAGATAACAAGAACAGATGAATCAAATGCCATCGACCAAGGAAAAACTATGTGTGGATGGTGTGGAAAAGAAAAATAATTCGTAAATTTGCAAAAAAAATAGGAGATATGAATATGGGAACATTGATTATTTTAGCTATGGTAGGAATCCCTTGTGTGGCATTTCTGATATTTTGTGCAACGTCTAATGGAAAGAATTGGCTACGCCAAAATAATATGTTATAAGAAATATAGTATTAAAATAGGAGATTGATATATGGAGAATATTGGAATAGTAATTAGTATTTTGGTAGGATTGGTAACTTTGTTATCAATGCTTGTATGGTTTGGACGTTTCATCCAGCGTGTGAATGTACATGACAAGAAACTAGATGATTTATCTGAAGATGTTGAGGACTTGAAGTTGGATATGAACTCAGTTAAGACTTTGCTTATGGCGAAGTTTAAGGACTTCGAGGCGGTCTTTTCTGGAAAGCATTCGCCTAGAGCCTTGAATGAAACCGGCCAGAAGATATTTGATGATATGCACGGAAAAGAGTTTTTGGAAAAGAACAAGGCTTTGTTGTTTGCTTACGTTGACAAGAACAAGCCAAAAACTGCCTACGATGTTGAAGGCTTGTGCTATTTGGCTTGTCTTATGAATGTGAACAACGATGCTTTCATAGAGATAAAGAGCTTCCTCTACAATTATCCTACCATAACTTTGCCTGATGGCAAAGAACATGAGGTAACAATGGATGAGGCTTGTTCTGTACTTAGCCTTCCTTTGCGTGATATGTACTTAGAAGAGCATCCTGAGATTGTGAGATAATAAAGAGCATAAAGTTTGTTCGTAAATTTAAATTCCAAAATAAGTTTATAGATTGTTTTGAAAGAAACGCTAAAACATTAGTAAATACAGTATAAAATGAATCTCGTTTGGAAATTACTTCGTCAGCATATCAGCATACCTCAGTTTGCAGGTTTCGCCTTTGCCAATCTCTTCGGTATGCTCATCGTACTTTTCGGTTTTCAGTTTTATCAGGATGTGCTGCCTGTCTTCACTCAGCAAGACAGTTTTATGAAAGCCGACTATCTCATCATGAGCAAGAAAATAGGTATGGGCAATACTATCAGCGGCCGCTCCAATACCTTTTCGGGAGCTGAGATGGATGATGTCAGCGACCAGAAGTTCGTGAAGAAGATAGGCAAGTTTACCTCTACCGAGTACAAGGTAGATGCGCAGATGGGCGTAAATGGTGTGAATGTCTTGAACAGTGAGCTTTTCTTCGAAAGTGTTCCTGATGGTTTCGTGGATGTTCCGCTCAAGGACTGGAAATACACACCTGGCGAGAAGGTGGTGCCTATCATCCTCCCGCGTACCTATATTAATATG
>ERZ869979.35-NODE-35-length-32501-cov-7.489545_pt1 | contig 32501 bp, 34 predicted proteins | sample MGYA00521269_ERZ869979 | MGnify/ENA primary metagenome ERZ869979 (study PRJEB32232, sample SAMN07284974) | human gut metagenome | biome: human-associated habitat; material: feces | host: Homo sapiens | place: Tanzania | collected 2014-04-05 ... | reverse complement strand
TATAGAGGTTGTCCAACTTGCGGATTTCCTCAAATGTCTGAATTCCTATAGGATATAATTTTCTTGCCATAATCAAATGCTATCTAATGAATTGCAAATATACATCAAATCCCCGAAACAACCAAGCATTTCTACGATTTTAACAAAAAAAACAATCCCGGCCCAGAGATTCCATTGAATCTCCGAGCCGGGAATATCTTGTATTTATATATAGAGAGAATTAAATATCCAGATTCGCCCTCCTCTTGTGCAGGATTACATCCAGCGCCACGTGGAATACCAGCCAGATGGCAATATCTATGCCCAGGATATACGTGATGTTGATATCCCCTATCAGCGCCACGTTGATCAGGATAAACATCAGCGAGAGCAGGCAGATGCTTACCATCACCATTCTCACTTTCAGTCCGCATCTCAGCAGCTTGTGATGGATATGGTTCTTGTCCGGCAAGAACGGGTTCTTCTTGTTTCTCAGCCGGTGGCCCACCACTCTCACCACGTCGAGCAGCGGCACCAGCATGGTGGTAAACGCCAGCACCATGTTATAGTCGCTCACGGCACGGGGATGCACATCCACCGTACTCAGATGAATCATCAGGAAGCTGATGATATATCCCAGCGACAGCGATCCCGAATCGCCCATGAAGAGCTTCCTGCCCCTCATCTCGTTTCCAAACACATTGTAATACCAGAACGGGATGATCACACCCAGTGCCGAGATACAGAGCAGGGCATAGGAGAACAGTCCCAGCCAGATATGCAGTCCCGCCAGCGCCACCAGCGAGATGGCACAGAGTCCTGAAGCCAGACCGTCGATGCCGTCAATCAGGTTGATGGCATTGGTAACATACACCACGATGAGCACGGTAAACGGCATGCCGAACCATGGTGAAACCTGATACACCCCGAAGAGTCCGTCGAGCGACTTGATCCACACGCCCGAAGCCACGAGCAGGCTCGCCGCCAATATCTGCACCATGAATTTCTTCTTATACCCCACTCCGATGAGATCATCGGCGAGGCCCACCAGGAAGAGCATCATGCTACCCACCAGCAGGGCGAGGTATTCATAAGGAGCCTCCCCCTGCATAGCCCCACTGTTCAGCCCCATCAGGTGATGCACCAGCACCAGACCACCCATGGTAATCAGCATTACGGGGAAGAACGACAGTCCGCCCAGCCTTGGTATCGGCGCATGATGCACCTTTCTCTTATCAGGCATATCAAACAATCTCTTCTTATGAGAGATGAGCAGAATGTTAGGCAACACGATATTGGCGATGGTCATCGCCACGATAAAGGCACCCAGCAAATAAAAATGAATTGGCTGAATCATATATCTATACTATTATTTTTTAGCATTTACTTTTTAATATTTCACCTATTTTATATAGATAGCGTAATCCCAGCAGGAAGATGTTAGAATATACACCATTCTTTTTAAGCGCTTTCAGGTGGTCACGCATGATGCGCTTATGGCTCTCCAATCCAGAACTGGAAGCGCCACCCGTACGCATGGTTACAAAGTCTTTACTGATATAGTGCGTTTTAATTTTATTTACGAAGATAAGTCTCAGCAGATTTTCAAAGTCAGCAGCCACCCGATAGTTTTCGGCATCAAAGGCACCGAACTTCTCATACACCTCCTTGCGGCAATAGAACGAAGGATGCGCCGGCATGAATCCCAGTCTCATCATCCATCTTCTGAAAGGTTTGGAGCTATAGTATCTTACGCATTTCTTCAGGTCCTCATCGTCCACATAGTGTATGTCGCCATACACGGCATCCACCTTTTCATTCTCCAGAGTCCTTGCGATGCAAGCCAATGCATCATCCGAAGTATAGAAGTCGTCCGAGTTAAGAATGCCTACCACGTCGCCCGTAGCCATTTTGATACCCTTATTCATGGCATCATAGATACCCTTGTCGGGTTCGCTGATATACCTCATTCTTCCATCAAACAGAGGTTCCATCTTCTTTACCACCTCCAGGGTATTATCCTTAGAAGCCCCATCCACGACCAGCAATTCATAGTCGTGATAGGTTTGGGCGAGCACACTCTTCAGCGTATCGCCCACCGTCTTCCCGCTATTATACGTAGCGGTAATGATAGAGATTTTCATTATTTTTTGTGATTATGTCAATATGCTAAATATCAATATTATAATTATCTTTTAAAAACTTTCTTATCTTCTCTTTATCATTTCCACACGCCTTCTTAACCTCGAAGATTTTGGCATCTACCAATGTACGATACCACCAGCCCTGCAGAAAGTCCCACAAGAATCCCTCTTTACCATCACGCCATCCTCCTTTCACGAAATAGCGATATATAAAATAGGCAAAAGCTCTCCAGAATAGCGGCATTTTGGCATACTTCGCTTTCTGTGCACGTTTCTTCTCCACTTCCTCACCATGATCTTTCTCCAACTTACTTGTATCAGATAGATGATATTCAGCATCTAGCAGGATAGCTGCTTCACGAGACGCATAGTTCTCGTGCTTGATGGTAAACTGACCGATTGTCAGACGATTGTCATCCACAAACTGATGTTTCATTTCGATGGTTTTACCATCCAAGATTGAGAGATGCTCATCCATGATACGCTTGTCATAACGAGCCTTACCAGTTCGGAAGATTCTCACGATTCTGATACCATTCACAATACCATGATGAAGTATTTTTCCGCAATAAGCGCGCGCGAGAGAGAGAGAGAGGGCTGAAACGCCCTCATCCATTGTCGGGAGCTTTTCATTGAGTTCAGCTATGAGATCAGGCATGAGATACTCATCGGCATCTAGTCTGAGAATCCATTTTGTATGAATAGACACATTATCTATCAACCAATTAAATTGTTCTGCCTGATTCCCTGGCCACTCATGCTGTATAACTTCCGCCCCCATTTCTTTGGCTATTTCGCAGGTTTTATCTTTTGAAAAGCAATCCACGATAATGATTCTTTTAGCAAATTGCTTCACATTCTCTAAACATCTGCGAATATGTACTTCCTCGTTATACGTTAGGATAATGGCTGTAATGTCTAGCATGATATTTAATCTCTTATTATTCTTTTCTTGATAAACTTAGCAGGATTGCCACCAACAACAGTCCATTGTTCCACATTCTTAAACACAGCGGCTCTTGCACCTACGACAGCACCCTGACCTACTGTCACGCCCATACCAACGAAGGCTCCGGCAGCAACCCAAGCCTGATCCTCAATCACAATTGGAGATGTCACTAATGGATTCAAGGGATTGGTGATGTCGTGGCTGGCAGTACAGAGGAAAGCACCTTGCGACACAGTTGAGTTAGCTCCGATTCTTATGGGTGCCACATTATAGCAATCCACATCTGATGCCAAACAAGCATATCTCTCCATGACAAGATTGGCAGGAAAGAAAACCTTAGCCGAAGAATACACGATGGCGGTACGGTCTATCTTTGCCCCAAACAAGCGAAGCAAGAATCGCTTCCATCCGCTCCCCACACTACGAGGCAGCGGACGAGCAAGCATCCCCCACACTATAGTCCACAACATCCTTATGCACTGATTTTTTTTACTCAGTGCATTATGATATTTCGACAGGTCAACAATTCCTGTCTTAGCATTATCCATAAGTATAAAAATATCTTTTATATGTTTAACGTATTCCTGCTAGCGCCTTCTCCATCACGTTGGCAAGTTTCCTTTGCCCATGCACATTGAGATGGATGCCGTCGCGCAAGTCTTCAGAGGTGAAGCCACAATCCAAGTCCTTGATAAGCTTCACCTTGTGGCTCTCGCACCAATGGATGATTTCCCATCCCTGGCTGTTGTACTTTCCCACCTTGCATTCCTCGGCATCGGCATGGAGGAAGACCACGAGCGGAATCTTGGCAGAGTCAGCCATCAGCTTCAGTTGGTCGAAGCCAGGGTTGAAGCCCTTGCCCTTCTTGTCGATGCCCACGCCAGCCAGCACCTTCTGGTCAGGATCAAGCTCCGCCTTTTCATTCTTCTTGAAGAATTTTCTAATGTATCTCGGATAGATGTAGCGGCACACCACCTCCTCTATGGCACAAAGATACTGCTTGTCGGGATAGCTCTCGCTGACACCCACCACCGGCTGGAAGTCCATGATGTCGTGAGCATCGTGGCTGCTCACCACCAAGAACATCGCCTTGGCATCAAACAAGCCATAATGCTTCAGGAAGGCGGCGCAGTTGTCTGGTCCCCAACTTCCTGCCGAGATGTTCAGCATCTGGATGCCCGTCTCTGCCGAGAAGAGAGCAGTCGCCAAACTGTCCTGTTCGGTCTGTACCCCGCCGTTTATCACGGAGTCGCCCAGTCCCAGCACATGTTTCTTGGTGGAGTCCACCTCCTCGCTTCTCATACCATAGCGGTTGAAGTAGAACTTGTTGCCGAGTCTCGTTCCGCACTGGTTAGGGAGCGTCATATACTCCCATTCACTACTCGCTGCATAGAGCGGCATCTTTCCGAATCCCCACACCGTGCGCAGGGTCACTTCTAGGAGGATGAGGAGGAGCAAAATCGCCCCCCCATATCCTAATAGTCTACGATGTTTCTTCATATTTTTAGTCGTTATTTTTCGTATACGAATGCAGGCTTCTCGCCACCATTCAGTAGCCAAATGTATAGCTCTTCCATCATCATTGCCACATGGTCGGCGGCAAAGCGTTGCTTCACCATCTTCTTGCCACGCTCGCCCATATCATCCAGCTCGTCAGCAGACATATCCAGCACCTCCCTCATCACCTTGGCGATATTCTCGGGGCTACGCTCCACCCACCAGCCACAGTGCTCCTCGTTGAGCGATTCCCATGGCGTGCCAAGACTAGCCATCACAGGTGTACCAACAGATAGAGCCTCTGTTACAATCATGCCGAAGTTCTCGAAGTCGCTCGGTACGAAGAGAGCAGAGAGTTGAGCCAGCTTCTCATACTTTTCCCGTCCATTCACGAAGCCCAGGAACTTTACGTTGTCCAGTCCAAGTCGTTTCACCTCCGCTTTCAAGAAGGCTTCATATTCCGGCATGCCACCGCCCATAATCCACAGCTCGCATTCCTGTTGTCTCTCTTTGAGCAGCTCATCCCCATAAAAAAGGTTCTCAACCTTTTTTATGGGGTGCAAGCGCCCCAGAAAACCGAAAGCCCTTCGGGCTTCCGGGCTCCGCTTTGCGGAAGGGGGTGTAGGCAAAACCATCGGATTTGGGATGATAGCAACAGGTCCCCTATAACCGAAAGCTCTAATATATTCCATCTCCTGCTTGCATGTAGCATGCAAACAACTAGCCTCCCTGATGTCTTTTTCGAAGAAAAGTTTCCGAATTGGCCACTTTTTCCAATAAGAGCGATGCAAGGCATCGGGGTAAAGCATTCCATGAGGTGTGATGACATAAGGCTTGCCATACTTCCTTGCCAAGGCACAGGTGATATGGTTGGCATACATCCAGAGACCGTTGACATGCAAGAGATTATATACCTCATGCTTTTCCTCTATCCATCTCTTCATGTTGGCAGAATAGCCAAATGGCGAGAAGGTATCGTTAGGCAGGGCATGAATCCATGCCTCCCCTTTCCCCATGAGCTTGTCGCTCGGGTCTTTCGACTTCAATGTCAACAAGTCAACATCAGCACCTTGATGGTGCATAGACGAGATGAGGTCGTATGTACAGGTCGAGGTACCGCCAGAATGAGCACCAAAGCCTGATATGGTATGTAACATTTTGAAAGAAGAGTTGCCCATTATGCCACCCTCTTTTCTTCATCTAAACCAATAAAGCGGCACTCAAAGCACTTATTCTCAACGTATTGATTATTCCAAATTACCCCCCCCTATTGCTATTAAAGAAGTGGATAAAAGCAGGTTTCTCTGCCTTTTTCAATATCCAATCATACATATTTTTCATATCTTTAGCCACAGCCTCTATCGAGTATTTATCCTTCATCAGTTGCTTGCCTCGTTCCCCCATTTCTGCTAGGATTTCGGCAGAACAACTTAAAGCCTTGCTTACTGCATCTGTTATTGCTTTTTGCGAATATTCTACCCACCATCCACAGTGAAAATCTTCAAGATCTTTCCAGGGCGCCCCCTTTGTTGCTATGCAAGGGATACCACGCACCAAACCTTCTACGATGACATTACCAAAGTTCTCAAACTCGCTAGGCATTGCCAATACCGATATACCAGACAAGACCTTTTCCTTCTCTTGACCAGCGATAAAACCAGTAAACATCACATTCGTAAGATGCAATCGAACACACTCGTCTTTCAAGAACTGCAAATATTGCTCGTCCCCACCACCAATGATTATCAGTTCTGCATTCTCCGTCTTATTCTTTAGCGTATCCCAAGCATAGATAAGACTCTCTATGTTCTTGCGTTTCGATACTCTTCCCAAGTACCCAAGCCTAAAGATACTATCAGTTTTGGCTGGATGTAGTTCTACTTTTACTGGATTTGGGATAACAGCGATTGGTGATATTACACCCAAATCACGACAATAGTTCATTTCGTCCTCACAAGTAACATGAACACAGGCAGCATGATTCAAGTCACATAGCAATCTCAGTTTCAGCGACATCTTCTTGAACCAAGGCTTCGAAAAGTTGATTGCCTGTGGATAGAGCATACCTCTAGGTGTAATAACATACGGCTTGTGCAACTTCCTGGCGACATCTACCAGGGCATAAGTGTTATATTGCCAAATGCCTTGAGCCTGATAAATATCAAAGTCACCACAATCTCGAATAGACCTCTTATAAGTTGGTGAATAACCGAATATTGGTTCGCAAGGTCGCTTGGCAAAATGGATGGGCACATCCATCCCTATTAACTTTCCCGACGCACCCAGTTCATAACTAAGCAGCTCAGTCTGTACACCGATAGCGTTCAAGCCTTTCATCGTGTGATAGGTACTGAATGCTGGACCACCAGCATTCACATCAAGGGTACCAGTATATAATATCTTCATGTTCTATAAATCTTTACTGCCAGGCCCTTCCATGACCGAGCATTCACGGTTGTTTTGTAAATCATCTACCAGTTTCAAGAAGTTATGGGCGGCATTCTTCGGAGACCAAACTTTATGCATCGTATCGATGGCAGCTTGCTGCATAATCTTCATCTCCTGTGGATGGTCAAGAAGCCACTCTGCCTGTTCGGTCAGCGAATCCACATCGCATGACTTGAAAACCATGCCATTCTTTCGGTGTTTCACCAAGAAAGGGGTACAGCCGATGGCATCGCTCACCACCAATACACATCCTTGGCTCATCGACTCATTTGCCACTGCACCCCACCCTTCATTACTGTCAGATGTAAAGAGGAAGATGTCATGCCGTTTCATTTCCTTCAAAACCTCGGCGTTGGGCAATGCTCCGTGAAACTTGATGACATCACCAAGTCCTTTCTCCTCTACCAACTTTCTCGTAGGCTCTTCCTCGCTACCACTACCATAGAAATCTAGCGAAAAGTCATAACCTTTTCGCACTAATCTTTCCGCCATCAGCACAGGGAGCTCTGGATGTTTCCACTTCAAGAATCTTGCACACCACATGAATGTGGGTGCGATTCTTGAAGTGGAAACATCCAGGGATGCTTCAACTTTTTTTTCTTCATCAATTGCCGTAAAGTACCCCCATTTATAACATCTCCCTTGATAGGTATGGAGCTTCAGGTGGTCTTTGGCAGCAAAGCCACTGGCATTCAGCTTATAGAATGGCCTGTTTCTGAAATATCGTTGGTAAGTCCACCACCACTTCTGCAAGTGTGGAGAGAGGATGTTAATCCATCCTCGCTTCAACCATCGCTCACTAAACTCGAACGACAAGCCGCAGTTGGGCTGCTTGGCTCTTGCGATGGCATATTCCAAGGAATTGGCACCGAATACACAGACCTCGGCAGTGCGAGCCAGCTCCATTGCATGTAGCCTAGAGATGTCATCTTTGGATGCGACGACACAATATGCTCTGGATGAATAATCCTTGCCACCCTTGAGATGCTCCTCTTCCGCTGGCTTGGTAGCCACAAAGGCATAGTCATCGCCCAAGATTTCGTAAAAGGCATCAGCAAGAGGCACTTGATGATGGTTAAGATAATTGCTAAAAAAGACAAGTTTTTTCATTTTCAACTTGAGTCTAAATAGAAATATATTGATTATGCTATCTTCAGAATAAGGTTATGAATCCGATCATTCACCTTATTAAAACTATATGAAACAAGATAGGAGATAATTATTTTCTGTCCAATGACCAAAACAATGACATACCATAATAAGCAAGATGGCAATTCCCTTGGCAATTGTGGTATAATTCTTATCAAATAATTGACAGTTTTTACCCCCCCCGAATATAGTTGAAATAGCTGTAACTAAGGCTATTATCAATAAAAACACAACGATATTCATAAATTCTCAATTCTTGATTACTTGATACTCTTGTATATTTCAATATGCTCTTTAGCACAATTATCCAAAGAGTATAATAATGAATTCTTATATCCTCGTTCTATCAAAGATTTACGGAATTCCTTATCTTCTAGGATTTTATTGATGGCAGCCAATAGCTCTTTGTCATCTTTTGGATTGTTCAACAAGATGGCTCCACCTCCTGCTACACTTTTCATCGGTTCCCGATTGGTTGTTATGACAGGTCTTCCAGTTCGCTGTCCCTCAACCGTTATAGCTCCAAAACCTTCATAGGAAGATGGAAAGCAAACAATATCTGCCTCTCTATAAGCATCTAAGACTTCCTGTCTTGGTACATTATATTTATTCTGATAAGAAACTCCCAACTTTTCGCACATATCTTTTTGCTCATCAGTCATCTTTTTAAAGACGACAAGAGAACTGTTCAGGATTTTTGCAGCTGCTCGAATGACAGTCTCTAAGTTCTTATGGGGTTCTGTACCAATGGCAAGTAACTTTAGATGTTTTTTGTCTATTTCTTTGGGAGAATAGGTAAACTGATCGACAGAATGATGTCGTGCCACCAAAATTTCTCTATGAAAAGGCACTATGCTATTGATTTCACTTTTTGTTTTTTCAGTAATTGCGATTACCTTAGTTGCAAGTTTTATAGGCAAATAAATCTGAAAATAATAAAAAATGAAATGCTTGATAGGATTCATCTTATGGTTATAAAAGCCCAAATCATGGACAGTTAGCACTGTTTTACATCCTAATAAAGCAAGAAGAATATAATGGCATCCTCCTGTCAAGTGATTGATGCCATGCTTATTTCGATGCTTGTAAGTAAACCATAGATTTTTTAAAATACACTTTGGAGTAAAGCGTGATTCTGGCAAATCATATGACTCAACATGATTTGTTTCACCTATTTTTTTTATTAACGGCTCAAAGCCTTGACGAATGCTGATGCCAGCATCCAAGGCACGATTAAAATATGTAATATTCATTGTTCCCATTTTATATTTCTCTGGATTACCTTTGCAGGATAACCACCAATCAGCACATTAGATTCTGAAAACTGATCGAAAACAGTTGCCCTATACCCCACAACAGAACCATCACAAATTACAGCCCCCTTAAGTATATGAACCTCAGCAGCTATCCAAACATGATTATTTATTAAAACTTCTTTTATATTGCATTTTGGAACTAAACCTCTATAAATATTATGTCCGTCATTGTCTCTAACGGAAACATTCCATCCGATAAGAACATCATTGCCAAAAGAAATTGATTTATTACAGAATATACTAAAGTTCTTGTTGGCATTAAAATTTGTACCCAAACATACGCAACCACTATTTTCTATACGAACTACCCCCCCATAACCGATAGAAAAGCGTCCTTTAAAATGCAAAGTACAACCTTTTGAGACAGAAATAACTTGTCTCTTAGATGTAGAAATTCCAAAACTTCCGCAAAATCCAATCCTTGAAGAAAAATGCTGACGAACAAAAGGAGGCGGAATTATCTGTCCTTTATTCACAATATAAGTATTATAATGTATCAAAACAGGACACAAAAAACCTTTCATTCCATACCATTTACAATTCCAATACAATGTCTTAGGAACAGAAAGAGCTAGTTCTGTATAATATTTTATATTCATGATGAAATAATTATGTTTTGTTTAAGCAATTGAGTTAAAGTTCAAGCTCATTTTTCATAAACCTGTTACGTATGACTTTTAAAATGATAGTAGAGCATATATACAGTAAAATTGAAGAGAAAACTCCTGTCAGGAATCCATCTATACCCGATTCTATTTGATTAAGCCATGGGAATATTAAACTGATAGAAATTAAAAGTAAATACTCGTCATTTGTATATAGGAAAAATATTTTATTTAACTTATCATATATAGCTATCAGTAGTAAAAAGAAGATATTTGTCAATAGAAATCCTAGCGATTTATTTTCTAATTGGAAATTTAATAAAATAGAATCTGCAACATCTTTATTTTCACCAATGGCTTTTTCTATAACTTCCTGACTTCCAACTTTGCTTTTACTTGGCAGTAAAAATTTAGGTGTGCCATGTGAAAAACTACATAAAGTTAAATATCCATTAAACTCTTTTTTATAATCTGTAGCCTTTGCAAATATATTAAAGACACCTAAACTTCTACTATCTTTATTATCAGCTTTTGACATATTAACATCACCATTTATTACCGAAGTTACAGCTGGAATTATGACTTCAACAGGAGAATGAACTTTTGACATTAAGCGTTTGCTATTATAACGATAAGCTGTAATCAAAGGAAAAACTAAACCTACAGTTAGCAATATAGCTACCAGTGATTTTATAACCGTTTTAGCTTGTAAAAATTCCCTATTTATAGAATATACGACGAAAGATATAATAATGACTCCTTGAAACAATCCCGTTCGATTGTTAAGCAAGTAATTAACAATTAAAAAAACTGCTAAAATTTTCCATTTCGCACCTAACTTCTCACCAAAATTTTTAGCTTGAACATAAGTAAGCGTTATAAGAAAAGTAGCAAATGTTCTTATTGTTTTAGTTGCTCCATAAAAAAATATAGCAAGAGGCGATTGGGTATTTTTTATCTCCAAAATCTTTTCGTCAAATGAGCCCCCAGAAGCCATCAGTGTGCGCGACATAAAATAACCTTGTGAAACAAATATAAGAACAACGCACACAAGTAATACTTTATAAGCAAGATTACCACAGAAATTATACTTTTCTGATATTTTCTTAATATAGTCTCCAATGTAGAGTAAATTATCTGCCTGTTTTTGACTAACAAACATATCTATGACTAGTAAAGTAAAGGCAAATAATATATAATAAGCAAAAGCAAAGAATTGAACATAACTATCATTGACAACGGGCGTAAATTCAACAAAGTCTTCATTACAAAACAATGGAATTATACCAAAATACAAGCTATGAAAGACCAGCAAAATATCCAAACAGTTCATAGCTTTTCTTTTATTTAATTTTGCAAATATGTAAAATATAGGGAGAACTGCAATAAATGCATAAATTCTGAATGACATAACCTGGCTTTATTAATTTATATATCTATCAAACACTCTATTCCACATTTCTTCAAAATGTTTCCTATCAATCCCTAAAGATTCAACAGATTGTATTGAAGCCAAGCCTTGCTTACCTGCAAGTTTCTCTTCCTCTACATACTTCATCATCTTCTTATACAAAGAATCGACATCTGGGTTTTCGCAGACGAAGCCATCAACCCCATCTGTTATAAGCTCTGGCATTCCGCCATTCGGATACACAATGCAAGGGCGACCATACTTTTTGGCCTCTACGAGCACATTACCAAGTGGCTCTTGCTTGATGGAAGGAACGCAAAGGACATCCACATGGGAAAAGAAAATATCTAGGTTACTTATTTCACCTAAGAAAACTATCTGACTTTTCCATTTTTCAGGAACCATATTCTGTACCATTTGAGCATAGTCTGGTACATAATTTAATGAACCTGCAATATAGAGTAAAACATGAGGATGCTCCTCCAGAATCCTCAAAGTTGCTTCCACTAAATGATGAACACCCTTTTGGTCAAACACTTGACCGATAAAGCCAAATTGTAAATTCGCCTCATCTACTTGATAAAGCTTCGCCTCGTTATTATCTTGCTTTTTTCTTGAAGGAGGATAATTATAGATAACCACATCATTCTTCGTGTCTCGATCAGCTTCTTCTATTGTCTTACGAATATACTTGGAGATACAAACAAAGGTGCTAACCCTCGGCAATACGTAATGATGCCACACAAAGTCATTGTATCTTCTAAATGACAAGCCTCTAAATGCTGGGGCATCGCCTATTCTATATACGATTGGTCCTCGGTAAAGCAGCAAAGCAGGATAAAAATTATAAAAATCCAGCTCGCTGCACATCATTAACAACTGAGGGCGGTTCTTAATCAATGCCTTGAGAAGCATAAAATTGCCCAATAGATATCCACCCATAAACTTAAGCAACCTAAACTTCCTAATGGTTCTTTCTGGTACAATTATTGGTATCGTCTTGTATGAAGACAAAGCCTCCTTCATCTTCGGATGGATGTCTTTATTAATTACCACAGAAAGGTTGACATTTTTTCTAGACTTAAAGATGCCATACACCTCTATATTCGAACGTTCTTTGCCATACATCACTTTAGATGTAAGCAATGCTAAAACTCTTTTCATCCTAATTTCGATTTTATCAACTTTTTCACATCATAAATTTTCGAAAGGTGCAATGTTAGTCCAAGCATCAAGATGCTCATCACAAAATTAACAACACCATCTAAGATATATGTAAAATGTATATTATTGTTTATCAAACATAATATCAATGAAAGGCATATTGCGCCTAAAACCGGATATATAAAACTTTTCAACAAGGGAATTAGGGATTGCTTTAAAACTAATAAATATAAAATGACATAAGAATCTATTGCATTAATAAACAAAGTAATATCCCAAGCCCAAGCCATCGCCGTAATATCCTTAAAGGATAAAGCGGCTATAATAAATCCACCAACAGTTATCGCAGTATTGCACAATCCACCATAAAACATCCATTTGGTTTGATTGGCAGCTTGGTAGATTGAACCTGTCGTGGATAGTATCATTTGCAGTGGAAGTGACAATGCCAAGATTTTAAACACTGGCACAGCAGCTTCCCATTGGCTTCCAAAAATAATAACAATGATGTCTTTTGCCGAAAAATACAAAAAAGTGCCCAAGGGAAAACTTATTACTAACAACAATTTGAGAATCTTGTTGTATTTGTCTGCCAATTGTACAAAATCATTCTGTAACGTGGTTAATATTGGATGCATCACTGGTGTCACTACATTCGTGACATAATTCATAGGCAAAAGCATCAATCTATAAGACTTCTCATAATAACCTAGGTCTGACATACTATAATACTTTCCTAATATCAACTTATCCAAGTTTCTCGAAAAGTAATTTACAAAACTAAACAAGAACTGAAAGACCGAAAAAGAAAAGACTTTGCCCAATGAAACTCTTTTGATTTTGAAAGAGAACTTAATGGGATATTGGCGATAATTGATGACAAATAATGCCAAAGAACTCAATATTGGGGTTATGAGGAGGGAATAAACTCCACCCCCAGCAAATGCAACACTGACAGATAGGCTACCACAGAATATCAGCAAGACAAAAGAGCGAATAGCTATAAACTTAAATCGTTTTGCTTTTCTCATCAAGGCATTGGGTACCATATTCCATGCTGCGAACAGTAAGTTAAGAGATAGCAACTGACAAATCGGCAAGAGAAGCCTATTGTCATAGAAGGATGCTATCAAATACGAGCATCCAAAAAATATGATAGCTAAAAACAGTCCTGAAAAAATACTAAATGAGAACAAAGACTTTAGATCATCACCTGACAAGGTTTGATTCTGCACGATGGCAGAGCCAATTCCCATATCGGTGAACATATTAAAGAAAGTTGTTATAACTGTAGCTATCGCTATTACACCAAAATCTGTAGGCGTAAGCAGTCGAGCCAACACAGCAGTTATCAGTAGCTGTATGAACAGTCCTGAGTATTTTTCGATGGCAGACCATATCACGCCATGCACCATTTCTGTTTTAATTGACATCTTTCAGTAAAGAATAAAGATTATATCTTGAAAAGACTGCTTTAATTTGTTCATCGTTCCTATTAAGAGAACCCGCATTGATATTGAAGAGTCCAATGTCTTGCACAGAAGGGTTTTCCAAGTATTCACATCCAGTAGAAGAAATGGTTTCTGCACGTTTAACTTTCGTACCCATTTTCAGTGCCATCGCTTTAAACCATACATCATCGGCAAATTTACAAATATCCATGAAAACTGTCTCATTGAGGACTTCACTATCCAAAGAATGAGGTGGATACAAAACACCTCCACCCCCCGTAGGAAAGATTAGGCAGCCTGCTTCTGTATCCCTGCATTCATATATCCAGTCGTTGTATGATTTCAAGTTGCCATTTGCATCGAGTGACATTTTATGCGCTCTGTTGCAATATATATAGTTAGGATTTTCCAAATAGGCAAGAATCAGATTCTCCAACATATTGATGTCATAGACGAGATCATCATCTGCCGTAATTATTATGTCATTTGGATACTTACACAAAGTTGGTACCAACTTTTTGTAAGAACGTAAGTCCTTACAAAAAGCGACCTCCAACCCTCGACTTTTCAATTTTTCAAGTGTAGAGGGTAGTTTTTTACTTTGAAACGATGTATCAAGCCACAATATGATTCGGTTAGCCTTCATCGACTGCTCCATCAATGATTCTATCGTGAGACATACGCTATGGATTCTTCTCCCATAAGTTGTAAGAGATACGATTATATCCGAATCGCAATACTTGTGGTTCGTAATTCCGCTTTCCTTTAACTGGAGTAAATTGTTGTCCAATATCATTTTACGTTGGTAAAACAAATTCTCCTTGAGTTTTCTTTCTATCCTTATAGCTGGATTAAGCCGACTATAAGCAGTAAGGATTTTTTTCTTGATAATATTCATAGTTATTTTCAATGTAAGATGAGAGTGAGAAGAAATACGAGGTGAGCAAATTTGCTCACCTCGCTATATGGTGGAGGGGACGTACTCACATTATCATATTCGATATCATACACATTACAATTCTACCACCCCATGTATTGTCTCCATGTTACAACAACCGCCCCCACGGAATAGATATTTTTCATTCGTTTCATCTTGATCCCTTTCATAATTTTAACAATTAAATTAAAAGTAAATTCAAATGTGCTCATGTTACCGAGTATAAGCCAAAGAAAGCTGAAATTATCTAGTAACATTTGCCAAATTACTGAGGAGACAAATAGAACTTCAGAATTGCAAGTATATAATATTAAAACAATAATGCTTAAGAGCCATTTTTAATGCTTTTGCCCTTGCAGGGCGCAACTTTGCCTACGAATATTACCCAGGGCGATGCCCTGGGCTTGGGCTGTTGGGCTTTGGCTTTCCCTTCGACCGCCGATTTTTAATTCAGTCCGAGCTCAATCACCAAACATCAGTTGCTAGATTTCAAGAATTTATAATCGGCTATATGGAAATGCTCAAAGTTGATGATGCAAAGTTGGATTTTTGGAACAGGTTGTAGATAATACATACCTTGGTCATCAAAAAACAGGAAATTACTTCTTGAACCTGATTTATTTCGCCCTTCTGCCTTAACAGCGGAAAAAGGGAAAAGACCTTCCTTCTTCATCATTTCCAACACAAAAGAAACTTTGAGAGAACTACAACCCAATCGTTTTTTCAAAGTGCTGGCAAACACACGAAAACATTCCATATGCTCAGGATTTCCAATTAAATCAAAGAGTTCGTCAGAATGAGCGTCATACGAGCTAGTGAAAATCATATAATTACCCTTATAATGAGTTTTCCCCCACCACTCGGCATTACCCAAAAATCCATCCCAAAAGTAATACCCATTACCTAACCATGGATTTTCTTCACAAGAAATAGGTCCTAAAGACTCACGTTCCAGAGGATCACCCACCTTTGCTACAGCTTGAAATATCGGAACTTCTTTCATGCCTCTGGTTATGCAAGATGAAACATATGAGAATTCAGATTAGACTCTCTCAATAACTCAACATTTATTTTTGAGTCCTTTTCCTCTTTCGAATTGATTCCATCAAGGTATTCCTCAACTGTTGGACCATACTGATTATAATCTTTTAATTCGTCATAAACCTTTTGCAAATGCTCTTTAGAAGTATTTGCAAAATAGTTCTCTATATTTTTAAGCAACTCGTTCTTTTCCATAATAACGTTCTTTTTGATGCAAAAATACAGCTATTTATTGAAACTTCCAAAGGAATTCGGCATTTTAACACAATTTTCTATATAAAAAAGGCTAGTCCCTCCTAAAAATATCCCTGGTGTATACCTTGTCCTTTACATCATCCAGGCAGGCATCGTATCTATTGGCGATGATGGCGTGGCTCTTCGACTTAAACAGTTCCAGGTCGTTAATCACCTTGCTGCCGAAGAAGGTGCTGCCATCTTCCAAAGTTGGCTCGTAGATGATTACCTCTGCACCCTTTGCCTTGATTCGCTTCATAATACCCTGGATGGCAGACTGGCGGAAGTTATCACTGTTACTCTTCATCGTCAAGCGATAAACACCAATCACACAATTATGCTCCTTGCTCACATCATAACTATTGGCATCAGCATAGCTGTAATAACCAGCCTTTCTGAGCACAGCATCTGCAATATAATCCTTGCGAGTACGATTACTCTCAACGATTGCCTCTATCAGATTCTCAGGAACATCGGCATAGTTTGCCAGAAGCTGCTTGGTATCCTTTGGGAGACAGTAACCACCATAGCCGAAACTTGGGTTATTGTAATGGGTTCCGATACGTGGGTCAAGGCCTATGCCATCAATGATTGCCTTGGTGTCCAAGCCCTTGACTTCGGCGTATGTATCCAGTTCATTGAAATAGCTTACTCTTAGGGCAAGATAGGTATTGGCGAAGAGCTTAACGGCTTCTGCTTCCTTCATGCCCATAAACAAACAAGGGATGCCCTTGTTTTCTAATGTTGAATGTTGAGTGTTAATTGTTGAATTGCCTACGGACTGTGATGCAATAGCACCTTCTACGAGAAGTTGAGAGAAGGTCTTGGCTGCTTCTTTCAACTTTTCTACATCAGTAACCTTCAAGATTGCCTCGTTCTCATCTCTAAACTCTGGGCGATCTATCAGTTTAGGATAACCTACTATGATGCGGCTTGGATAGAGATTATCATAGAGTGCCTTGCTCTCTCGGAGGAACTCCGGAGAGAAAAGGAGATTGAATTGCTTCACTCCCTTCTGAGCATACTTCTGATACAGGCTTCGGGTATAACCTACTGGGATGGTACTCTTGATTACCATCACTGCATCGGGGTTCACCTCTAATACCAAGTCAATAACTTCTTCTACATGAGTGGTGTCGAAGAAGTTCTTCACTGGGTCGTAGTTGGTTGGTGCTGCAATGACTACGAAGTCGGCATCCTTGTAGGCTGACTTGCCATCCAAGGTGGCTGTGAGATGAAGAGGCTTCTCTGCCAGATACTTCTCGATATACTCATCTTGAATCGGTGATATATGCTGATTCAGTTTATCTACTTTCTCAGGAATTACATCTACAGCTGTTACCTCATGGTGTTGGGATAAAAGTGTGGCAATACTGAGTCCTACGTAACCGGTTCCGGCTACGGCAATTTTTAATTGATTAAAATTACGCATAGTTTTAAGTTCTTGAATAATAGCATCCTGAGCCTCTTTCGGTGGGTCAGTTTCCGGAAGAGAACTGCAGGATGCGTTGCGGGTGATTATGTAGCGCCCACACTACTAAGCTACTTTTCGTTTTATATATTTTTCGTTATATCTAACAATAAAATTGGTTCGTATCGGAAATTGAGGACATAGAGTCCCTGGCAGATAAGAATCGCTTTTAGGGTATTCTTACCTGGATATTGATTGAGTAAAACTAGTATGAATTTGATTTTTAAGAGTTTTTTCTACCTCTCCGTCTCTCCTGCAAAGAGATTTGTTCTAAAATCATCCCGTCGTTCTTTACCATTAAAGAAGGCTCCACCTCTCACCCCGCCCTCTCTCCTCAGGAGCGAGGGAGAAAACCGCCCTACTCGGTGCTCGAACCGCTACGCTATAAGGTTGGCGGACCAAAGCGGTCTCGCCAGGTTATGCGGGATGGGACCGCCTGGGGTGGAATGGCGATTTGCGAGTGTTTGACGGCTAGCGCATTGAAGGGTTCTCATACGATAGATTCTGTTCATTCGTCACCACTTATATACAGAAGGATATTTTACTTGGACAAAGCTGAAATTATGCCCAATAACGGAAATCTCCTTGGCTAATGTTCCACTACTCGCAGAGGGAGTCCTCATAAATGCCAACATATTTCTAGCGGCATCTCCACGCAGAGGAGTTACGTCAGGAACATCATAATCTCTCCAACCAAACAGGCAGATTTTCTTTGGAAAAGTCAATATGTAATGAGCCATCAATGGATCTAACAATAATCGTTCCAAGGATTTCTTCATCTGTGAAGAAGCCTTGGCTCGCTTGCCCAAAGGATACTTGCCATCATTGGGATTGACATACTTCTCTTCGGAGCAAGTCAAATCACAAAAGGCTATTTTGTTATGCTCGTCCGTTGCATCGACCAATAAGTAATCGCACCTATCCCTCATCGCAGCTACAGTATTATCAAATTGATTGACATACTCCTCAAAATCCACAATGGCTACAGGACAGGCAGATGCATCCAGTCTCAAATTAACCCTGTCACATTGAGCACGATGTGGGCGATGTCCTTGACAATCATCACAAGCCTTGGAATCTGACAATTCGACAAGCCCTCTATGGATAGTCATATCAACAACCACCCCTTGGCTATCCAAGTCATACTCCTGAGGATAATGCACTTGCAACAATCGGTCTATCAACAATTCGTCTCTCATCTGCTCAACTCGTTAAACTCATTATATATGGCAGACATCATCTCTGTCAAGTCATATGTATCAACCAGGGCTTGTCCTTTCTCATCCGTCGCCATGAGAGTTTGAGCATTTCCATCGTATATTCTATATACTGCCAAATTCTCAGGCTCAACTCTCGCACGCTCCTCAGCCGTTTGACGAATCAACACGTTCAAGTAGTTCAAGATATAAGGACTATGTGTAGCCATTATAATTCCCATCTTACGGTCATTGGAAGAAGCTGCATTAACAGTCTTCACCAAATCATCTATTAAGCGGCACTGAGCATCTGGAAAAAGACTAAGTTCAGGCTCTTCTAAATGAATATGCACATACTTTGGTAAGTCAGCCAATTCGATAACCGGAGAAAACTTTGTCAACAATTCGTTGTCATAAAGGTAGTCAAGCACAGACCGACGGAAAGCCTCCTTAAAGGAATAATCCTTGGCAAAATGCTGCACGATGACGGAAAGAGGAGTCGATGTCTGGATACCAGATGAAGCCTGGGTAAGCTCTATTGGAGCATAGGCATCGTTAACAGGCATAACAGTTAATTTCACAGGACGCCCCTTAGGATGTTTCACGGAAAGTTTCAGTCCCAAATAAGAGAGATCATATTCCTTGTCATCCTTCACCGCCTGGGCAAAGTCATTCATAGTCTCATGAAAATAAAATCCCAACGACGCATTCTTATTCGTTAAGGCATTAGCCGACCATGAAGGAATGACATTTCTATTCTCCGAGACAAAAGACTCTTTCCAAAAGGTCAAGTCTTCTTCTCTTATCTCTGGCAAGAGCGTACGCTTGATCTTGGAATTGCCATACTCTATGCTATACACATTACCTGAATCTGCATGCACCTCATATCGTATATATGAATTACTCTGAAAGAAAGCCACAAGATTAGTAGTCTTTACCAAAGACTCGAAGCGTATTCTGAAAGGAGAGTTTGTTATTTTCGAATGTTTTAGAAAAGATCGAATATTAGCTCGCTTATATAGATAGCGCATCAGGACAAGTATCTTCATCAGCGTACTTTTTCCGATGGCAGACTCACCTATAAGAACTGTAAGAGGCAGAATCTCCAACTGTTCAATATGGCGAAGCGGTCCAACATTGTGTATGGTTATATATTCCTTCATATACTTTTTCTGATTGTATTCACTAAAAAAACATTTTTATGGCTGCAAAAATACACTTTTTTATTGAAACGACCAAGCAAAAGAAGAAAAAAGACCGAACAGGTCTAAAGAATCCGTGAAATCCGTGTACGAAAATCATTTCTCTCGCCCATCGGCACCACCTTATTAAGAATCGCTTTTAGGGCATTCTTACCTGGATATTGATTGAGTAAAACTAGTATGAATTTGATTTTTAAGAGATTTTTCTACCTCTCTGGCTCTCCTGCAAAGAGATATTTCGACTCCCCTGTCCCCCTCTTGGAAAGAGATATTTTTCGAATCCCTCCGTCTCCCTTTAGCCAAAGGGAGCTCCACCTTTCTCACCAAGCCTCTCTTTCCTCAGGAACGAGAGGATGTAGCTGGCGACGCTATAGCTCTGCCAGAGTTTTGGTCAGCCAGCGGAGCCTGTGCCCGCAAGGGGCTGGCTGGAGTGCTTACGCAACAGAGTTGCGAGTGTTTGTCGCCTAACGGAAGACTTTATGGCTATACCTTAGACATTTATAGACAATGACTTGTTGCGTTTTCTTTCCCAGAAATCATCTTATCTATATTCATAAGCATAATTCTTTCTTCACGTCATTCAAAATTTCTGAATGAGGAATTGTTTTCTGAGACAAAGCCTCCTTATAGGCGAAATAGGCAGCGGACTTCATTGCCGTTTCGTCTAAGTTATCAATAAATGATTGCATCTTATTGTATATGAATAATATTAAGCTATACTTTTAACAGAAGGTTCACCATAGCGTTTCTTATACTCTTCATAGAGTACATCTACGTTCTTTCCTGTAAGAATTTCTTCTTTATTCTTTATTCCTAACATAACTTTAATTTATTTATAGACGCTGCAAATATAATATAAATATCTGAAATAGCCAAGGAATTTCTGGTTTTTAACACATCGGAGTCCCACAGATTCCACAGATTCACACAGATTTCTTTGCGGCCTGGGCGGCGGGGGAATTTAAAAGGGTCACGCAGATCTCGCAGATTACGCAGATTTTTTGACCTATTCGGTCAGATTACGCAGATTTGTCCGACTGCCGTTACTCCCAAGAGCTACTTCAGAACGAAAGGAGAAGGCGTAATCTGAAGCTTATGCTTTGCCAAACTCCTATACTGCGGTGAAGTCTTTGATATGCATACCTTACCGGACGGACTCCAATAATGCAAATAATCTCGCCTGATTTCAGCAAGTTGACTTCCCTTATCCTTAAGCCAACCTTCAAGCCATTCTACTTTCTTCAACATCTCTTTGACATTGCTCGTATTCGCAGGATGGACTTCCACAAACCAGGCTTTTTGATCATACCCTATCGCATAATCCCACCTTGAAGCATTCGGATAAAGCCCCTTCGTACAATCGTCTATATCCACACTTCCCAAAAGATTCTGCTGCTTGCTTACTGATACCTTCAAAGAATTACCCTTTAATGCCTGCAAGCCTCTGCAATAACCATCCTTCAATTCTACAGTATTATCCACCGCAGACTTAAAGACATTCGTGTATGATTTTACATCCTTTTTCTTCATCATCTCACATTTCCGGTTCCTGATAATACTTTCCTACTACTTCCGAAGCCTTGCCTGAGAATGCCGACAGGCCACCCCATTCCGCAATCAACGGATTATTATTTTCAACATCCAAAGATGAAATGTCGGTAGAGGTTACTCCATCGCCATCTGATGAGAAGAAATATGTCTTCAACTCCTTTTCCTGTAAACCATTCATTACCTGAATGGGTGTAGATTTCTTATCTATATCGAATAATTCACTAAGAGCCCTTTTAAAACGTTCCGCAGGCAAGTTCTTGAGAGACTCAAATACCCAAGCAAACTCCAACAACGTAGGAGAATGAGTAGATACTATTATCTTATATCCCGCCTGCATCAATTCTATGATTTCCCAAATAACGGTCTGGATGGCACGGGGATGCAATCCCATTTCCGGCTCCTCGATGATTACCCACTTATAATCTTCCTTATTGATTACAGATGTTGGTGGCCCAGAGAGACAATACATTGCCAGCAGAAGAGGCATGAACTCCTTCTGGCCTGCACTCCATGTCATAAATGGAAGACTGACATTGTTAATATTCAGCTTCATCTTTCTTTGACCTGAACTTTGATCGATAACAACTTTTGCGCCATGAAAAACGGATTCGTTTATAGAATTCTTCACCGCACCCTTCAGACGATTACGCATCGGGAATATCACATCAGGATTACCTAAGCCACTCTGTATGAACACACGCAGTGTTTCACTGAAGTTTTTCAAGACAAACGGAGCAGATCCATCAAACTCCATAAAATTCTTCGGGCGACCATCTGATATTCCTAAAATTCGTTGAGCAGGAACATAAAAGACGGATTCCCGGGTATTCTGCCTGGTCTTCGATGGCTTCAATAAATCCGTAATTGCAAATTCCTTATCTGAAACTTCTATTTTTGTATCTCCACTGAACAACGTATGCAAACCCTCTCCAAAATAATAATCCAAGAGAGGTTCCACATCTGTCTTTGACAAAATATAATTATACTTTCGTAAAGTCTCGATAATGCTATTCTTATCCATGACTAACTTGAACAGCTCCAGAAACAAGCTTTTTCCACTTGCTTGAGGGCCTATCAAGATATTCAAGTCACCTAGACTTACCTCTACTGACTTGATGGGACCGAAATTCTCTACCTTCAATTTTGTCATTGCCATTCTGTTATTTTATTCAATTATCCGGCAAAAATACAAATTATTTTTTGATAAATCAAAAATTTTAAGAGACTTTTACGTTATTAGCTTCATCTTGTCACGCAGATCTCGCAGATGACGCAGATTTTTTATTCTACTATATCTTATCCGCAGATGAGACCTATTCGGTCTAGATTACGCAGATTTTTCTCTGGGAGCTGTGCTGCTGGGGGGTGTGTACCCTATATACCTGTAACTTTGTATAGACAGCACGTGCAAAAGAGGTAAAGAAAGGAAGTACAGATAGTTACTTGGCGTTTTTAACACACGAAAATACTGATTTTACTGATATATAGGGTACATTACACTTACCCTACATCCTCACGCTACTCTGTGTTCATCTGCGAGATGAATCCCTGTTAATCCAACAGGCGGTTCAGAATGAGATTCAATTCCTTCTCTGCCTCTGCCAGCAAAGCTGACTTCTCTGATCCGGAGCACTTCTTGTACTCTGATCCCGCAAAATAATGAGGAAGATACGACTTCACCCACTTCTTTACCTGCAAGAATGTGTCAACATCCAGATGCACATCGTGATCCTTGTAACTCTTCAGCAGATGTACCGGAATCGCAAAGCGCTCGGTAATCTCCTCCTTGCGCTTGGGCCAAAGCTTCTCCTCTTCTGTAAGAGTATTCTCAAACTCATCATCGCGATACTCCTTGGTTACAAACTTGTGGAACTTCTCGATGAAAATACCTACACACTCATGGGGAAGCATTTTTTCCCCTCAGACTTGCCCTGGAAATCCTTGATTCCCTGAACAATCTCATTTACCTTGTCCGTAAAGAACATGTTTCAATATTAAAAGTTTAAAATTTGTAAATATGCGTCATTTTTGACGCACTGGAAAAATATCTTCAATTCTTATATCTACCTTTGCCCCCACAAACAACAAACAGTCTGGTCTAAAAATCAGTCAAACGACTTAGAGACTAAAAGACTCAGAAAGCAAATAAGAAGCAAATAGATTAAAATTCTTAAACATTAAAAGATCATGAATGAAAACTATTCAACCAACAAGGAAGCAGAAGAGGTTCTGCCCTCTTTCTTCTGGACCATCGCTTCAAGCGAAGGTCATCAGCTTATCTCAAAGGATGAGCTAGTAAGAATCATCAAGTTCGATGCCATGACTCAGAATCACACCGAACTCTATCGCAAGCAGGTGCCTATCAGCAAGGCTCTCGCCGACAACACCAAGCTCATGATGCCGGGCATCACCGCCTCGGCTCTCATGGACGGACAGGGTAAGCAGGTGGCTAACATCCTGAAGCCTACCTACTGGCTCGCCGTGGATATCGACAAGATTCCCGACGAGAAGATGCAGGAGGTAATCGCAAAGGCCGACAAAGACCCATACGTGATGGCGAGATACGTGACGGCAAGCGGTCATGGACTCAGAATCCTCGCCCGCTACAAGCCCTTTGATGACCCGGAGGTTACGGCGGTGGAACTCTTCGACGTAGTGGTACGCAAGGCGATGGACTACTTCTCCATCCTGCTGGGTGTGCCTGCCGATGAGAAGTGCACCGACATCACCCGTATGTGCGGCCTTGCCCACGACTCTACCGCCTACTTCTGCTGGGACTCGAAGCCTTTCGAACTGGACACCAAGGACATCAAGAGACTCTACTTCAAGAAGTCGATGGCTGAGAAGTATGAGCGACGCAGCAGCCGACGCAGAAAGCCATCACAGAAGATGGTGAGCCTAGCCAAGCACATCCCTACCATCGACGAAGCTGCCCCTTCGATAGAGAAGCTGCTGGAGACGTGGGGAAAATCGTTTGAGCCTAACCGCCACAACGACTATGTGTATAACTTCGGACTAACCTGCGTGAAGTACGACATCGACCAGAAGGAGGCTACCGACTATGCCGACCAGAACTTCAGCGCGCAGTATCCCAAGACGGTGAGCGTGATGAATCAGGCCTACAAGCACCAGGAACAGCGAGGCAGCTGGCAGTTTATGCGCAAGGGCGAATCATACGGCAAGAAGCCTTCCATGAAGATGCTGAAACAGTGGCTCAGCATGCGCTACGAGTTCCACCGCAACGAGGTGACGGGCTACTACGAGATCTGCAGCCGCGACGTGATCAAGGGCAAGTTTCACCACTGGACCCGCATGGACGACAACATAGAGAACTCTCTCTGGATAGAGATGGAAGAGGATGGACTGCAGACGCAGCTGCCAAGGCTCCACTCCCTCATCAACAGCGACTTCAGCGAGAAGTACAACCCTCTACTCGATTATCTCACAGCTCTCCCGGCATGGGACGGGAAGACTGACTACATTCAGATGCTTGCCGACCGCATTCACATTGCAGATACGGATGGTGCCCACCATACCCAGGAAGACTTCAGATACTTCTTCAAGAAATGGTTTGTAGCCATGGTGGTGACCTGGGTAACGGATACCGTAGTAGGCCAGACCATCCTTATCTTCGTGGGCAAGGGCGGCCTCTTCAAGACCACCTTCTTCGACAAGCTGCTGCCTAAGGTGCTGCACGATTACTTCATCAATGAATCTACGGCAAGCTATACCGACAAGGACTTCATGGAGGCGATGGCGAGCAAGGCTCTGATGTGCCTCGACGAGTTTGAAACGGCTTTCGGCAAGAACCTGAGTGCCTTCAAGAGCTGCGTAACGAAGCTCTTCTTCTCCATCCGCCGCCCTTACGACAAGTACCGTACGGAGCTGCCCCACCGTGCTGCCATGTGCGGCACGAGCAACAGCGTGCAGATTATCAGCGAGGAAGAGAACCGCCGCTACTCACCCTGGCTCATCGAGTCGATCGACAGTCCGATAGACCATCCCATCGACTACCAGCACGTATATGCCCAGGCTGTGGCGCTGGGCAAGGAGGTGATGGAGCGCCAGCGCAAGCACGAGGATGGCTGGGTATTCTGGCTCACCACCGAGGATATCGAGGTGATGCGCGAGCACAACAAGATGTTCATGATCTCCAACTATATGGAGGACCAGATTCTGCGCTACTACCGTGTGCCTGGCAAGAACGTGGAAGCCAGATTCATCAAGTACCGCTATTCTTCGGAGATTCTGGAGCGCATTGGCGGCTGTCCTGCCCTGAGCCGGTATATCTACCAGCAGAACCTGGCAAGTACCCTGCTGCGTCTGGGTTTCGAAAGAAAACGCAGATCGAAAGGCATGGGCTGGTTCGTGATAGAGAAGGAGGTGGGCGAGATGAACACAGATGCCATCGTATCGCCATCAGAATGGGAAGACGACCCAAACTGACCGGCTTACGCCCCGTGAGTGACTTACTTTTTGCGGTAAGTATCTTGGTTTTTCCGAAAACCAAGATACTTATCATCTCTAACCCTTCAATTCATCATATAGAATGCAGAACGAACCAGAAATCAGATATTATACCAAGCAGGAGATAGCCCTGCTGTATTTTCCGGACTCAACTCCCGAAGTAGCCAACGCCCATCTGAGAAGATGGATCCAGAAGTGTACCCCACTCTACCGGAAGCTTCTGGAGGTGGGTTACCGGAAATCGGACAAGGGATTCTTTCCCCGTCAGGTGGCCATCATCTTCGACTTCCTGGGCGAGCCCTAGAATCCGGGAAACCGGAAAAAGTGAGAAGATGGCTGAATGTGGCAATAAGCGTGAGGATGCATCAGGAAGTGTGAGTTGCGGCTCCCGAATGTCGTATCTTTGCATCGTGTTTCATTTAAAACGTTATTGCTTATGCTTTTGTACACTTTGAAAGAGAACAAGAATGAGAAGTTGCCCGATGCCAAGGGCTTGTGGTATGCTTATGCCATCACTACGCAGATGATGGATGTGGATAGTCTTGCCGCTCACATGGCGGGCCACAACACTCCTTTCTCCAAGGGAGCCATCAAGGGTATGATTACCGACATGGCTTTCTGCATCAAGGAGCTCTGCCTGCAGGGTATCTCGGTGAAGATCGACGACCTCGCCATCTTCTCCATCGGTATCAAGAACAAGGTGGGTGCGAAATCTGAGAAGGATTTCAGCATCGCCAAGAACATCGAGGGCTACAAGCTGAGAAGCCGTGGTACCGGCGAGCTGGCTGCCGGCAACCTGGATGTGGAAGTGAAGAAGGTTTCCTCTCTGCTTGCCAGCGAGATGCAGGTTCCGGGAGTAGATGATCCGGGCTCAGGAAATGATCCGGGTTCAGGCAATGATCCGGGGTCAGGAAGTAATCCGGGTTCAGGAAGTAATCCGGGTTCGGAGAGCAATCCGGGATCAGGGAACACTTCGGGCGGTTCTACCGATGAAGGCAAGACCGATCCGGGTAGTGACAACGTAGATTTTTAAAGATCTGAGAGAGTGAGATGAAGCCAGGATGGCGTCAGGGGTATTCCTATAGCTACAAGAGGGGCTGCAAGCATATATGATGAAGCCCAGAAATATCTAAAATACAGCTATGTAAGGATACTCGCGAGTCCTGGCTTATCTTTATCACCTAGTTTATTCTTTTCAAATTTTCCATACTCATCAAATTTTCCATACTCATGAAAAAAGAAACCGTCAAGAAGATCATCAATCTCGTTATCACCATTCTCACTGCCATAGCATCAGCCTTCTGTGTTCAGTCCTGCCGAGGTTAGGCGATGGAGATCGGTGCCTACGAAATCGTACATCTGCCATTTCAGGAGCTGGCGGCACCGCTTCTGCACCCGATCGCCATACTGACCGCGGAGACTGAAGAGGTTGCGCTGGAACAGGATGCCCTGCGCCTTGAGTGCCTCGTAATCCTCTTTCTTCATATAGAGGTAACGCTCGGGGTGAGCCAGGATCGGGGTATAACCCTTGTTTTTGATGCGCTCCAGCAGTCCACGGAAATTCATCGGTGGGGCAAAGATGCTGGTTTCCACCAGCAGGTATTTCTCTGCCAGGGGCAGGAGATTGCCAGCCTTGAGGCGGCGCTCGAAAAGGGCATCCAGCATGTTCTCGGCTGCGAGATGCAGCTGTAGGGGCTGGGACCCACGCTGAAGGCAATCCTGGAGATACTGATCACGGAATGCATCGAAGACCCGGCGGAGATCTTCGGGCTCATTCGGAACATCTTCCATGATGTGAGGGGTGAACCAGACTTCATGGATTCCGCTTGCTTCGTAGATGCGAAGCTGCTCCAGGCTCTTTTCCGGATCCTGGAAGCCATCATCCACGCCAGGGAGGATATGGCAATGGTAATCGATGCCATCAGGGAGACTGCATGTACTCCCTGATGGCTTTTTGCTTCTGAACAGCTTTTTAAAAAATCCCATTTTTTATTCTATAATCCATTCATCTAAGATTTTGCCCCCCCGTTCTTTTCCTTATTATAGTTATAGCCGTAGCCATAACCATAACCGTAGCCGTAGCCATAGTGGCTGCCATATCTGCCGCCACGGGTCTTGGTGCCGTTCAGAATCATGGTCATGTTCTTGAACTTCTTCTCCTTGTAGAGGGCATCGATCTCTGGAAGCATGCTGCGCTCCATCAGGCCGGAACGGACTACGAAGATGGTGCGGTCGGCAAACTGCTCGTAGATTGGGGTATCGGCTACCACCTCGATAGGAGGACAGTCGATGAAGACGTAATCGTACTCCTGGCGCATCTGCCTGATCATCTGCTCCAGCAATGGGGTGAATAGGAGCTCGGTAGGGTTTGGAGGGATGGTTCCGATAGGAATGATATCGAAATACTTCACCAGTCCGCTCTCCTCTCCCTTGTGGAGGATGTCGTGGATGTCGGCGATTCTGCCGTTGAGGTAATCGCTCAATCCCTCGCCCGGATTGCCTACCAGCATGGAGGTAGATCCGTGGCGGAGGTCACCGTCGATGAGCAGCACCTTCTTCTTCTTGATGGCGAGCGACATCGCCATATTGGCTGCCAGGTGACTCTTACCGGATCCCGGATTCAGAGAGGTGAAGATGATGACATTCTGCTCGGGATGGGTACCGATGGTGAACTCGAAGTTGGTGCGCAATACTCGGAACGCCTCGTTCACGATGTCGCGCTTGCCTGCCTTCACTACCATCTGGCGCACCTCCTTCGGCTTCTTCCAGAACCTGATGCGCTGCTCGAGGGTTGGGCGGTACTTGCGACTCACATAGTATGGAATCTCGCCCAGGAACGGAACATTCATGTTCTTCAGGTCCTTTCTGCCACGCACGGTGGTATTCATGTTCTCACGCACGAAGATGATGACTACCGGAATGAGGAATCCCAGCACGAAGGCTACGAGCATGATGTTGCGGCGCACCGGTGCCACCGGCTTGTTGTCGCCCGTAGGAGGGGTGATGATGCGGGTATTGTAGGCGGTGAATGCCTTGGAGAGCTCATTCTCCTCGCGCTTCTGGAGGAGGAAGAGATAGAGCGACTCCTTGACCTTCTGCTGGCGACCCACGGTCTGCAGGTACTTAGCCTGGTTAGGGTTGCTGGCAATCTGGGTGGTAGTGGCAGCCTCGTTTGCCTGAAGGGTTCCCAGCTGGGTCTTGAGGGTTACCACGAAGTTGTCGAGACTGGCAGTGATGCTCTTGCGCATGGAGGCAAGGCTCTGGTCGTAATCAGCCACCAGAGGGTTCTGCTCGCTTGAGTTAGCCACCAGGTTGTTACGCTCCAGCTGGCTCTTGTTGTACTCAGAAATCTGCTGCTCTATGCCCGGGCTCTCGATGCCTGTATTGGAAGGCAGGAGCTGGTTCTTGCCCACCTTGCCGGTGAGATAGTTTCGGATATACTGGGCAATGGCGAGGCGCGAGTTGAGATCCATGATCTGCTTGTCCACCTCGGTGCTCTTCTGCATATACTGCTGTGCGGCAGCCTCTACATCTGGCAGCAGGTTGCTGCTCTTAAAGGCTGAGATATTCTTATCCACATCGCCCAGCTCGCGCTCTATCACGCCCAGTCGCTCGGTGATGAAGTGAGAGGTGGAGATGGTCATCTGGTTCTTGTCCTCGAGCCAGTTCTTGCGGTAAACGGAGATGATGGTGTTGATGACATCCTCTGCACGCTTAGGGAGCACATCCTTATAGGTAAGGTCGATGACGGTGGATTTCTCCTCGCTCAGGCTGGCAGCGAGCGAGCCCTTGATGCGGTCGGTCATCGCATAGATATTGCTGCGGGATACATAGAGCACCGGAGCATCTCCATTCTTTACAAACTGGGTATAGGAAGGAGCCTTATCTACCTTGATCTTACCCAGTGGGGTGTGGATGATCTGTCCGAGTCTGCCGGAAATCTCATCGCTGTCATCTACCGGAAGATTATCACGGGTTACGCCCTTGAGCCTGCTGATGACGTAAGAGCCATCGCCCTTGAGCTGGAGCTGGAAGCTGCCGCTCTGATCATCGGTGAAGCCGATGAAATCTACGGTTACGGGGAGATCGCCGCCATAGAGAGCCTCCTTGTGGAAGGCGCCGTCGATGGCATAATCTACATCGAGCTTGAGTCGCTTTCCGGTTTCGAGGAGCACGGCAGGCGACTGGATAGCAATGAGTTCGTTGTTTACATTGCTCTTGGCATTGCCCAGTCCCATATCAGCGAACATGGAAGAAACATCGCTGCTGATGCCCTGCGACTTGCTGTCGTCCTTGATCATCAGGGATGCGGTGCGCTGATATACGTTTGGGGTAGTGAGAATGTAATAGGTGGCGATGCCGAGTGTTACGGCTAGCGAAAGGATGAACCAGCGCCACTTGGCGAGGCAGAGATAGAAGAGATCCTGCAGGCGGATGAAGTCGTCTGCCTGATTGCGTCGGAGCAGCGGATTCACCTGTGCTGGCTGGTTAGCCGGAGTAGTATTCTGTATCATTTTTCTTTATTAATTTACTTTCAGGAAGGTGAGGATGGTAACGATGAGAGATGAGATGCTCATCCAGAATCCCGTAGATTGCACGGTGTTACCATTGAGGGTAGAACTGCGCTTCTTGGTATCGTTAGGTGTAACATATACCACATCGTTCTGCTGGAGATAGTAGGCAGGAGAACTGAAGATGTCCTTGCCGGAGCAGAGGTCGATCTTGTAGATTTTCTGGTGTCCGTTTTCCTGTCGGAGCACCATCACATCGTTTCTGCGACCCTGGATGGTGAGATCTCCCGCCTTGCTGATGGCATCGAGGATGGTCACCTTTTCCTCTTCGATGGCATACTGACCCGGCTTGGCTACCTCGCCCATCATGGAATAATGGAGGTTGCTGAGACTTACGGTGACGGTAGGATCCTTGACGAGACTTGCATCCACGAGCGATTTCTTCACCTTCTCGGCAATCTCCTCGCGGGTGAGACCAGCCACCTGTATCTTTCCCACAACCGGGAAATCGATATCTCCCTTGCTATCTACGGTATAGTAATAGGCATCCTGCGACATATTGTAGGCACCGCTTCCGCTGGTTCCGCCCGTAAGATTGAAGAGCTGCGATATCTGCGGATCCTTGCTCTTCACTCCGATATAGATCTTATCGGTAGGCTTTACGGTTATCACTCTGTTCTGCAGGGTAATGACTGTATCAGGATTATTGTTCAAATCCTGAAAATAGGCTACATTCTTCGGGGTACCGCAAGACGTAGCGGACAAGAGTGCTACACCCAGCACTCCTGACAACACAAGTTTACTAAATTTCATTCTTTTTATCTAGATAATGCAGTTTTTAATCACATTCGGAAGAAGTTACTTCTTCTTTTTCTTCTCCTCTTTCCCGTCGAGGCTTACGTAATTGCATTCGGTGAGGAAGGCGGCGCAGGAGAGGAATCCTTCAATCTTGACCACGAAGCACTTTTCATCCTTACCTTTCTCGTTCTTGCATCCCTTCACTTTCTGGTAATATCCCTCGAGTCCGGCAAAGACGCCGTCCTCTATCCTCACCCTTGCTTCAGGGCGCAGATTGATTTCCCCCGGAAGGAAGAAGTGCTTGTTGGCATCCTCCACGTTTTCGTAGAGCGCCATGAAATCCTCCATTTCCTTATCAGGGATGGTGATGACTTCAGAATGTCCATCCATGGGACGGATCTTGAACTGAAGCATGGAATTGTAAATCTGCTTGAGATTCCGCATTCTGCCTGGCGTTGCCTTCACGAAGAGGAGATTGCGGACTACGGGACGATAGGAAATAACTCGCTTGCGTATGTGCTGCCCCACCATACGCTCGACGCGTTCCAAAGGAAGGAACACCTTGATATCCCGGTTGGTCTTGAGGTGCGTCACTACCTTCATTTCGCGGTAGGGAGCACTCATGGCATACCAGATAGGGGCTTCATCAGGACTTTCCAGACTCATCTATTTGCTCTTTTTTATTAACATTAATTTTAAAAAATGGCATAATTTTAGCTCCCTACTATATCATATAACTACCTTAATTTCAAGATGTTACACATTTACCATTTTTCAGGGACAGGCTTTTAAATTTCGTTCTTATTTACAAACGTTCTTAAAAGAGTATCCTTATCACGCTGCAAAATTACGCTTTTTCTCTGATTTAAACAAATTTTTTGGTCTATTTTTTTTTTTTTAACAATTGGTTTTCTGTAGGGGGGCTTTTGGGAGCCCCCCTCATAAAACCAACTGACGACAGAAACCCCCTAGGGCTGGGG
>ERZ869979.34-NODE-34-length-32671-cov-4.626588_pt1 | contig 32671 bp, 30 predicted proteins | sample MGYA00521269_ERZ869979 | MGnify/ENA primary metagenome ERZ869979 (study PRJEB32232, sample SAMN07284974) | human gut metagenome | biome: human-associated habitat; material: feces | host: Homo sapiens | place: Tanzania | collected 2014-04-05 ... | reverse complement strand
AGCTCCACCTCGGTGTTGGGGGCGATATCGCTGATGTTGCACAGCAGCAGGATGGGCTGGCCGTCCTCGCTGTAATAAAGCTGTTTGCCGCGCTGGAGCGGGTTTTCGGCATCGTCTGTCAGGCTCGTCTCGTAGACGAACAGGGTGGCATCCGGGTCCTGCGGGAAGATGCAGTACAGGTCGCACCCGCCATCCGGTGCCACGACCCAGTGATCCTCCGGGATGTCGTAGACAAAGCCCCACAGCTCCCGCAGGTCAGTCTGGCTGTCCAGCACCTTCTGCACATCGGTGGTGATCTCGTAGGAGCCGCCCAGATACAGCACACAGGCCCGGTATTCGTCCTCCCCTGCCAGAAGGCGCATGTAGGTCACATCCTCCGGCTCCTCATATTCCTGCTTTTGGGTGCTGGAAGCGGTCATATTGTCGCCGTCCAACATCTTTTCGGGCTTGGAGCTGGAGCTGCTGTTGCTGCCCTTGCCGCAGCCTGCCAGACCGATGGCCAGCGCCAGCAGGGCGGCCAGAAGTTTCAGGTTTTTCATAGGTTCTCCTTTCTCATGCCCTGCCGGGGCGCGCCTCAGGGGGCAGCGCCGGTCAGCGGGCAGTCGGAAAAATCATACACGCCCTCCACCTGCACCGGCTGCCCGGTGCTGCCGGAAAGCTGCGGGTTCCAGTCCAGTGAGCGGCCGGTGGCGCAATAGACCGTTACCATGGTGTCGGGGGCATCCTCACTGCCGTTGCACAACAGCAGAATGGGCTGGCCATCCTGCTTGCAATAAAGCTCCCGGCCCGTCTGGTGCGGGTACTGGGGGTCCTGCTTTTCGTAGAGGAACAGGGTGTCCCGACTGCGGACGGCAAAGATGCAGTATAGCTCCCGCCCGCCGCCCGGTGCTGTGACCCGGTGATCTGCCGGGATGCCCGTAACAAACTGCCACGGCTGTTCCGGTAAGCTGTCCAGCACGGCATGCACATCGGTGGTGCGCTCCGGGACGCTGCCCAGATAGAGCACCCCGGCAAGGTCTCCGTTTTCCCCGGCCAGCTGCCGCAGCGCGGCAAGCTGCTCCGGCTCAGCGGAATCGGCACCGGAAGCCGCTGTGCTGCTGCCCTGCCCGGCGCTGCCGGGGGCGGGGCGGACGGGGTCGCCGTCCACCGCACCACACCCTGCCAGACTGAAAGCCAGTGCAAGCAGTGCTGCAAAAGTTTTCATGGCTTTCATGTCAGCCCCTTTGTTTTATGCCCACGGGTCGGCAGACGCCGGGATGCGGATGCCGGTCATCAGGTACTGCTCCCACAAGAACCACTGCCCGTCGCCCTTGCGGCGCAGCTTGATGGGGCGGGGGCTGTCGGCGCCGCCGCAGGGGATGAACAGCTTGCAGTAGCCCTCCTCCACGTTGGAGGTGTGGTTGCTGCCCACCAGCAGGGTGAAGGGCTGGCGGGGGGTATAGCCGTTTTCCGGCGACGCACCCACAAAGTAGGAGAAGGGGATGTAGCTCTTGCCATCCCGGAAGCGGTCGTTCAAAAACGAGATGTCCTGCCCGTTCAGCGGGCGGGGGCCGCGCAGCCAGTTGAGCATCTCCTGCCCGATGGTCTTGTCGGCACCGTAGGCGCACAGCGCGCAGACGGTGAGGGCGGCGGCCTTGAAGGGCGTGTCAAGGCTGGCTTCCGGCAGTTCCTGCATCTGGGCGAGGCTTTCCGGCAGAGCCTGAAAAGTAAAGGTGACGGTCTGGTTTCCACCGGCGGTGGCGGCGGCCTGCTTCATCTTGTCAAAAAGTCCCATGTGAATACTCCTTTCTGCTTCAGCTGCGGCGGGGCACCATCCGTTTGTGGATCACCTTGTTTTCCGGATCCAGACGGAGGTTTTCAAAATATCCGTGTTCAAAATACCATGCAATGTCCTTTGCCTCCATGCCGACGCTGCGGCACAGCCACCGCAGGGGCACTTCGGTGCCCGCGTAGCTCTCCACCTGATCGGCGATGGTTCTTGCGTGATAGCGGCGCAGGACGCTTCGGCCAAACAGCACAAGGGGCACCGTGCCCACCGCGATCCAGAACACATAGCCGCCGATGTGGGAGAAATCCTTGTCCTGCAGGCTCAGGCTCAGGGTATACAGCCCGCCGACGGAGCAGAACAGGCAGAAAGCCAGCCCCGCGTTCCGCAGCCATTTCACGATGCGGAGGGTCTCTCCACGGCCTTTCTCCGAAAGATATGGACTCATACGCTTGCTCCTTTCAGAACGAGCCGCCGCCTCCGCCGTGGGTCGTGCCACTGGAGGAGGTGTGGGTGGAGCTGCCGCCGGAGCTGTCGGAATCCTTTTCTTCCACGTGCTTCGTGCGCTGCACATCCCGGTAGAGGAACAGCTCCCGGCGGTTGGTCAGGTTCATGCTGCCTTCCCGCACATAATTGGCGGCGTCCTGCTCAAACGCCACGCTGCGCAGGCGGCTTTTCATCACGCCGACGATGATCGCTGCCAGCACAAGGCCGATGCCCAGCGCAAGGAACAGGTACATGAGAGACAGCGGCTCCCGGGGCAGGTTCTTCACGTCATAGGGGTGGCCCGCCCGGGCAGCGTCGATGTAGGTATCCGACCATTGGACAAAGGTGCGGAAGGCACCGGCGTAGTCTCCATCGGCCATGAAGGGGGTCATCTGCTGGCCAAGGTACTGGATGCCGGCATCCGTAAAGGCGGTGATGCCGTAGCCGCAGGTGGAGATGTGCCATTTGCGGTCGCCCACGCTCACCAGCAGCAGCACGCCGTCCATATCGGAGCCGTAACCGAACTGGCAGTAATCGTAGAAGTCATCGGCATACTGCTCCATGTTGTCGGCGTTGACGCTTTCCAGCGACTCGATGGTGGCAATGGTCACATCGAAGCTCTGGCGCAGGCTCAGTTCTTCCAGTGCATCCTCCAGCTCGTTGTCCTCGTCCTCGGTCAGGACCCCTGCGCTGTCGTTCATGCGGTAGTACAGGTCGGCAAAGCCGCCCTCCACCGCAAAGGCCGGAACAGCCAGTGCCGCCGCAAGGATCAGTGCTGCCAGCACCGCAAAGAGGGAGTGCAGGCGGTCAGAAGTCTTTTTCATTGTATGTTCCCTCCTTTACAGGATCCGTGCCAGCCACAGCAGCCACATCACGCCGTAGGATGCGGCGGAAAGGGCAGCCGTAAGGCCCAGCATCCACTTGCGGGCAGCGCCCTTGTCCACGGGCAGGTCACCCACGAATTTGCCGGTCTGACCGTTCATGGCAAACAGGTAGTTTTCGCCCCGCCAGCTGGTGCTCAGCAGCCAGACCGGGAACAGGGCGTACTTTGCCTTGCCGCCGTGCAGCTGGATGCTGCTGTTTTCCACCTTGACCGAATCGTAGCCGGTGACGGTCTGCTGGAACGTCTCCTCAGTGGAGCGGCGGATGCGCTTGTTGGCACGCTCGATGCTGTCTGCGGCGTTCACATCGTATTTGTCCGCCACATAGCCCGCCAGATACGCGGTCTGGAAGGGGATGGCGTCCTGCATGGCAAAGGGCTCGATGGATTCCATCAGATCGTCCTCGATCTTGGAGGAGCCGTCCACCGGCACTGCGTCAAACCCCAGTGTGCCATCCCGCCGGACGGAGTAGTAGTTGGTCTCGGTATAGTCGTACTTGTTGTCCGACCAGCTGCGGGTGCGGGTGGCGGTAAAGCGCAGCTGGGCGTCGGCGTCGCTGTCGAAGAGCCAGAACGGTACATACACGCCCTTGATCTCGTCGATGTGGTTCTGGCTGCGGAACACCCGGGGCAGCAGGGTCTTGCCCTTGAGGTGCTCCTGCAGTTTGGCCTTGGCAGCCTTTTTGTCCAGCTTGAAGGGGATGATGAGGTCGGGGCGCAACGCTCCGGCAAACTGTCCGGTGAGGACGATGGGGTTGCCGCAGAAGGGGCAGGCCGACGCCGCCATGGTGTCGTCGCCCACGATCTCGCCGCCGCAGCTTTTGCAGGCGTAGGTGTGCAGACCGGCGGTCTCCCCTTCCGCCCAGCTGCCGCCGGGGGTCGCCCACTCCATCTCGCTGGGCTTTTCGTCCTTCAGCTCTTGGTCGTAGCCCTTGAGCGTATCCACCTCAAACTCGGTGTCGCAGTAGGGGCATTTCATCTTCTGGGTGGTGCTGTCAAATTGGATCGCACCATCGCAGCAGGGGCACTTGTATTCCAGCATTCCTGCCATAGCATTTCCTCCTGTCCTGTGATCCGGCAGGGGCTGGCCGCCCCGCCGTTTTTATGCAGTCTTGGCCGCAGCACCGGGCGTGCGCGGCTCAGAAGTCCGTGGTGATGCGGAACACCACCGGCTCGTCCGGCTCGCTGGCTTTGCCGTAGTGGCCCACTGCAAGGAAAGCGTTTTCTTCCAGCGGCAAAAAGACGTCAAAGGTGCAGAAGTTGCCGCACAACTGGCACAGGGTCTCGCGCTCGCCCACGGGAAGGGACTTTTCCAAAAATGTGCCGTCCGGCGCGTACAGCTCCCATACATAGCCCGTGTCCAGCAGATAGCCGTTGGGGCGCTTCATCATCACGGTGCTAAAGCTGCCCACCGGCTGCGAGCTGCGGGCCAGCTCATTGCCGTCCAGATCAAAGGCAGCAAAGTAATCATCGCCGTTGGATTCCAGCTCGCCCACCGTCAGCAGCTCGTCCCCGCTGAGGTTCAGGGAGGACATCCTGTAGAAGGGGCCGATCTCGTTATCGCCCTTCAGCGTCAGCTCGGTGTACTCGCCGTCCTGCACCAGCACCGGTGCGAAGTCCCAGTAGATCACGGTCAGGTCCTGATCTTTGGAGGAATAGCAGCTGCCTGAGTAGTCCAGTGCGTCGCCGGGCTCCTCCGGGTCGCTGCTGTTCAGATCGTAGCAGTAGACATCAAAGCCGTCCATGGCGTACAAGATGCCATTGCGGTCGATGCTGAGAGCTCTGCTGCCGCCAATGTTGTACTCTGCCACCGGGGTCAGCCGGTCGTCCTTGATGGCATACTCGAAGATCTTGGCAGACTGCTCGTCATTGTCCTCGTTGTAGAAGCTGAAGAAGTAATTGCCCCGGTAGCTGTCCGCGTGGATCACATGATAGGCACCGCCCACCTCGCGGCGGACGTCAAAGGGGATGTACTCTGCCTTGAAGGTGTAGTCGCCGATGGTCAGCTCCCCGGTCTGGAACTGCGCCACAAGAGCCCCCGCAGGGGCTGCTTTGTCATCGGCCGCCTCCGGCTGCACGGAAGCTGCCGGGGCACTGCTGCCGGAGGCCGGGGTGCTGCCGGAGGCCGGAGCACTGGACGTACCGGAACCGCCGCAGGCGGTCAACCCAAGGGCGGCGGTGGTAAGGCCCATGGCCTTGAGAAAATCTCTGCGCTGGATCTTTCTCATATCCGTTCCTCCTTTTTCAGTCACTGCACTTTTGCAAAGGCTTCGTCAGCACGGCGGCTGTACAATGCCATGCCGCCGGTCTGGGCGTCGTTTGCCAGATTAATGTTCTCCACAAAACGGGCCTTTTCTTCCTCAGAGAGCTGCCCGCCCTTCATGGCGGCAGATGCCACGGCACCCATGGCACCGATCATGCCCATCTGGCCCTTCAGCTCCCGTTCCTCGGCCTTGGACATCCGGCGGCCGAACATGCTGGTCTCATTATCGTGGACCCCGAAGATGTGGTCCAGGTGCTGCCGTGCGATGTGGGCATAGCCGATCTCCCGCCGGTCCCGCTTGCTGAAGCAGATGACCAGCTCCTGCTTGATGTAGGGGTGGGGGCGCATGCCCCGCTGGGTCTGGGCCTCGGTGATGCTGCGGGGCTGCACCAGCTTCAGCTTCAGGCCGCCGCCGTTGAGGGTGGGGTTCTGGCCCGGCTCCTTGGCGGGGGTCTCGTCCAGATACTCCTCATAGCTGGCGATCTGGTCGTAGCGGATCAGCTCCGGCATCTTGCCCCGTCCGCCGGTGCGGTCGTCGATGTACAGCATTCCCAGCTCATCGCAGAACACCAGCCCCATTTGCGTCGGGGTGGAGGGGTATGCGTTGACCCGGAACTCGGTCTTGTCGAACACCTCATCGAATACCCGCTTCATCCGGGCCATGTACTCCATGTGCTCCTTTGCTTCGTCCAGCGTCAGCTCACTGAGCCGGATATACTTGGAGCACTGGTCGCCGCAGTCGTCGCAGAGGAACTGTCCATCCCGGAGCTTGGAGCGGTGCAGGGTGCCGCACTCCTTGCCGCAGACCGCACAGTTCTGTTTTGCGAATAAATTGGAGAAGAATCCCATCATGGTATGCTCCTTTCCCGGTTCGGTCAGGTCTGATCGTTTACGTCAAAGGGGTCGCCGCACTCCGGGCAGAACTTGGGCGGATGGGCGGGGTCTTCCGGCTCCCAGCCGCATTTGTCGCACTTGTATTTGGGGGCTGCAGCGGGCTTGGGTCTGCCGCACTCGGAGCAGAACCGCCCCTTGTTCACTGCACCGCAGCTGCAGGTCCAGCCTTCCTGTGCGGCAGGGCGGGGCGAGCCGCACTCCGGGCAGAACTTGCCGGTCACGGTGGCTCCGCAGCTGCAAGTCCAGCTGTCCGCAGCGGGCTTCGGCTCCGGCTTTTTGCTGCCGCATTCCGGGCAGAACTTGCCGGTGACCGTGGCACCGCAGCTGCACTGCCAGCTTCCGGCAGGTGCTGCTGCAGGCTGAGGACGGGAGACCTGCTGGGGGGCATCCACGCTGTCCGGACGGGCCTGCTGGCCCATAGCGAACAGGTTCTGGGCGCTCATGCCGCCCATGCCGCCTGCACCGGCTGCCATGCCCATGCCCATAAAGCCGGTCATGGCACCGGCGGTGTTGCCGGCGGCGGTCTTCATGGCGTCGATTTGACCACCCACCAGACGGGCGGCAGCGGTGGTGGGGTCGGTGGTCATGGCGTTCTCTTCCCACTCGGTGATCTTCTTCTGCTGCTCCTCCGGGATGGACAGGGAGTTGATGTTGAAGGAGAACACTTCAATGCCGCGCTTCTTGCGCCAGATATTGGACAGCTGCTCGTTGAGGGCGTCCGAGATCTCCAGCGTGTGGGCGGGGATCTCGTAATACTGCACCTTGTTGGCCGAAAGGGTGGCCAGCGCAGGCTGCAGGGCGTTCATCAGCTCGCTCTTCAGCCGGGGGGCGATCTCCGATGCATCGTACTGGGTGGAGACATTGCTGCACACGTTGGTGTAGAACAGCAGCGGGTCGCAGATGCGGCAGGTGAAACTGCCGTTGCACCGCAGGTTCACCGAGAGTTTATACCCCCGCTCCTCGCTGACCACCACCCGGAAGGGGATGGGGGTGGCGGTGCCGTACAGGATCTCGCCCAGCTCCTTGGTGTTGATGTAGTACACCCGCTGATCCTTGCCGGTGTCGCCGCCGTAGGCAAAGCGCTTGGCTACGGTCTGGAAGGTAGCCGCCAGACTATCGCCGAAGTTGCCGGTGAACACGCTGGGCTCGGTGGATGCGTCAAAGGTGAACTCGCCCGGTTCGGCGCACACCTCCACCACGCGGCCCTGCTCCACGATCAGCATACACTGTCCGTCTGCCACGGCGATGCCGCTGCCGTTGGTGATGATGTTGTCCTCGCCGTTGTTGGAGCTGCGGCGGGAGGTGCGCTTCTGGCCCTTGACCATCAGCACATCCTTGTCCAGAGAATCGCAGTAGAAAAATTCCTTCCACTGGTCTGCAAGGGTTCCGCCCAGTGCGCCCATACCTGCTTTGATAAGACCCATAGTAATTTCCTCCTGTTATTTGTTTGGTGTAAGCGACAACGCTTTGTCATCGCATTGCGTTCGGTTTCGGTCACGGTACAAGGATTTGATCCGGAGAGTCGTTTTTCCAGTAAATGGGACGCGTGTCCCGGTCAAACAGCACTTCTCCGGCGCGGTATTTCAGGCTGCAGCCGCTGGGGCTGCCGTCATCGTTCAGCAAAATGGCCCAGAACTCACACGGTCTGCCATCCGTGTCGGTCAGCGTGAAGTGCAGCTCGGTGCCGTCCTCGGTGCGGCCCTGTGTTCCCTCTGCGGTGCCGGTCAGAATGCCGCTCCACCCGTCCCATTCCACGCTCATGCAGCAGCTGCCGTCCGGCAGGAAGGTCATCCAGCGGATGCCCTTTGCGGCCTCGTCTCCGGCGCGGTAAGTGCCCCACAGCCTGCGGGGGATGGCGGTGTAGCCGATGTCGTCCCACGCCTCGGTGCGCTGAAAAACGTACCAGACCTCACTGCCCTTTTGGGGGCCGGTGGACTGCATCCGCAGCGAGCGGTCCTCCATCATGGAGATGGTCCAGCGGCTTCTGCCGTCCTCGCTGAGGCAGGTCAGGTTCCAGCCATGACTTTTTTCCCCGTCCCAGCCGGTCACAGCGCCGGCATTCAGCTCTCCGGTGCGGGTCTCGGCAGCAGACTGGATCTGCGGACCGTCGTATGTTTCCCGGATGAGGGTGGCGGTCACCATGCCGGTGATCTCCGCCTGTTCCAGCCGCAAGGTAAAGCTTTCGTTGCGGTCGGCGGGGGCAAAGCCGCCCTCCTGTGTCACCGCATTGACTGCCATCCACTCGGCCAGCACCTGCCACTCCCAGTCCTGCGGCAGCGGCTGCGCGTCCAGCGGAATGGTCGGGGTATCGTTCACATACTGTTCCTGCGATGCGCTGAACCGTCCGACCACAAAGGTAACGTGGCCTTCTTCATCAAACAAAACCGGCAGTTCATCCAGCGTGGTCCACCATGCGGTGTTTCCGTTTTTCACATCGCCGGGCGGCAGCATCCCCCGCGCACAGGCGGCCTGCCGATCCAGCTCATCCCTGCGCTTTACGTCACGGTACAGTGCATCTTCCAGCGCAGCGGGGTCTGCGCCCATGCGCTGCAGCAGCTGGGTGGTGGTCAGCTGTTTTCCGCTTTCAAAATCGAAGCACCAGCCCCGCTGGAAGGGATCATCCGTACCGCCGTAGCTGCTGCTGACCACAAGGCTGACGCAGTCGCCGTACCAGCTCGCCTTCCACTTCATCTCTATGCTGATATCCCACACTTCCGGGTCGGAAGCCGCCGGGCAGTCTGCATACGGCTGCACATCGTATTCGTAGAGCTGGGCGATCTCGGCGTTGATGCAGGCGGCATCGGTGCTGTCGCTTTCCAGCTGGGGCAGGTGGATGCTCAGCCGGACCGTGCCGCCGTTCTTGTCCTTCACCACCTTTTCCACGGTGTACGCTTCGGTGATCGCCACGGTCGCGTGCATGGAATCCGGCAGGGTCGATTTCAGCGCGCGGCTGCCGACCGGCCGGGCGGAAGCTGCGGCCTTTGTTCCGCAGCTTGCCAGCAGTACCGCCGCAACCGCCGCCAGTACACCGCACAGTGCCATGTGTTTCATCTTGCACCTCCTTGTCTGCGGGCTCAGCTGCGCTGCAGGTCCATCCAGCTGATGTAGCTGTACTCGGCATCGCCGCCCATATTTGCCATGGTCATGGTGCCGTCCTCCCGCAGTGCGACGGCCCACTCGTAGTTTTCGTCGTCCGGCCGCAGGCAGCGGAGCTGCCAGCACTCGCCCTCAAAGGCAAAGTCGACGCTGCCCCGGGTCAACACGCCGGTGCGGGTCTCGGTGGTGGTATCGCCGTACTTTGAAATGCGGGTCAGGGTAGCACGGACGGTGTCCGGGCTAGTGCCCGGTTCCAGCTTCAGGGTGTAGCTTTCCCCTTCCTCTGCAGGGTTGCACACATCGCCATCCACCTCCGTGCGGAAGACCACCCACTCGCCCAGAACGCGCTGCTGCCAGTCTGCGGGCACTGCCACGGCGTCCAGCGGCAGATCGAACCGGGTGTTGCGGTGCTGCCGGGTGTCGGCGTAGTAGACCCGCACCAGAACGCCCGCGCTGCCCTCGGTGTCCAGCAGCAGGGGCAGGTCGTCCAGCTGATCCGGCTGGCTGACCGCGATCAGCTGATCCCACCGGAAATCCTTCTGCGCTTCCGGGGTGTAGGGCCACTGGGTGCGGTCTGTTTCCGGGCTCAGCCGTTCCCACGCGGCGTCAAAGGTCTGCATCACCTGACGGCGCAGGGCGTTTTCCAGTGCGAGGGGGTCTGCGCCCATCCGCTCCAGCAGCTGGGTGTTGGTGAGCTGCGTTCCGCTTTCAAAGTCAAAACACCAGTGGTATTGTTCGCCCCACGCGGGGTCGTCCTGTGTCACCACGATGCTGACGCAGTCGCCGTACCAGGTGGCATCCCATGTGTAGAAGCATTTTTCCAGAATGGCGTTGGGGTCTTGCTCCAGATACGGCGCACCCATCTCCCAGAGCTCCTGATTGATGCGGGCAGCGTCCGGGCTGTCGCTTTCCAGCTTGGGCAGATGGACCGAGATGGTGGTATAGCCCGCCGAGCACTGCTTTTCCAGCGCGATCTGCTCGGTAATGCGCGGGGGTTCGGCGTTTTCGGTTTCCGGCACCGTTTCCGGTTCCATCATGCTGTCCGGTTCGGCGGGAGTGGCCGTAAGTACAGCAGGCTGTTTGCTGCCCGCAGGCTTTGCGGCGGCACTTGCCGAGACAGCCGTTTCTGCCCCGCAGCCCGCCAGCAGTGCTGTGGCCAGCAAAGCGGCCGGTATGCACCGCAAGGGGATGTGTTTCATCTTGCGCCTCCTGCTCGTTTATCAGTCGTAGCTGTGGGTCAGCACCAGCGGGACCGTTTCGTTCGTTAAGGGGTTCTGCCCGCTCAGGGGGATAATGATCAGGCAATCGATGCTATAATCATAATGCAATGCAGCACTGAACGCAGCCCATTCCGGGCCGTTGTCGGTGTCGCGGATAAGAGAGAATCCCAGCGCGGTGCCGTCCGGGGTAGCACCCAGATAGGTGACAGCACCCTGATAGAAATAGCGGTTGTTGTGGGTAGCCAGCTGGCAGCCGCCGCCTGAATTCAGGTCCAGCCAGCACCAGTCCTCCCCTTCCCCAAGGCTGAAACTGCCGGTGGAATCTACCTGCTGCGGACTGTTCCACTCAGCGGTCAGGGGGGCAAGTTCTGTTTCCGTACCGTCTGCACACAGCAGGCTGACCTCAGTGCCCCGCAGTGCCAGCGCGGTGCCGTTGTTGGCGATATAGATGGGGTCGGCGCAGAGCAGGCTCTGGCCATACAGCAGGCAGCGCAGCACATCCACATACTCCACAAAGCCGTCCTCGGTAAGCAGGTAGACCACGGGGTGGAAGGACGCGCCCAGCTCGCCGATGCACACATCTACATAATTATTATAGGCATTGCGGATGGGCAGGGTGACATCGCCGTCCAGCCGAATATCATAATCCTCTGCCCATGCGATGACCTCGGGGGTGCGTTTGATGGTAACGGTGCGGGTGTCGCCGTCCAGCAACACCGAAACGCTGCCGTAGGTATCGGTAAGCACCGGCGTTTTGGCAGGGGCGGCCGGGGTCAGCGGAAGTTCCACCTTCAGCGGACGCCAGCCGCTGCCGGCGGTGGTGTGGTATCCGCCAACAAGGGTGACGGTATTTTCGTTTTCCAGCAGAACGGTCAGGTTTTCCAGCCCGTTGTTCCGCAGGGTGTCGGCGCGCATCCCGGAGAGCATGCCGCTTTCCCGCAGGAAATCGTAATATTCCTGCTGCACCATGTTGCGGTCAAAAGTCTGTATGGCAGCGCGGTATACCGCAAGCTGCGTCTCGTCCGGGTCCAGCCCCATGCGCTGCAGCATTTCCGTCACGAAGATCAGCTTTCCGGTGGCAAAATCGAAGCACCAGCCCTGAGAATAGATGGGGTCGGTACCGCCGTAGTAGCTGCTCACCACAAGGCTTACGCAGTCGCCGTACCAGTAGGCGTCCCAGTCGATGTAAGTCTGCGAGCACCATTCGTCCTGCGACACCTCAGCCTGCGGATAGCTTTCATAATCCCGATATTCCGCCGCATACCTGGCGGCAAGCTCATCGTTGAGATAGGCGGCGTCCGAGCTGTCGCACACCAGCTGTGGCACATGGATGGTCAGCTTCTGTGCGCTGCCCCAATCGTCCCGGATGGTTTTTTCCAGCGTGAACTGCTCGGTGATGCGGTCTTTTTGTGCTGTCTGCACCGCCGTGTCTGCGGTGCTTTGGGCAGCTGTACCGGAGCCTGCGGGGGCAGCGGGAGCCGCTGCGTTGCCGCAGCCGGTCAGCCAGAGAGCCGCCGCCAGCACAGCAGCGGCAAGGCGTTTGTGTTTCATCGTTGTTCTCCTGTCTTTCTCAGCCGTAGCTGCGGGTCAATTGCAGCTGGGTCTCCCCCTCGGCAAAGGGGTTTTGCCCGGCGATCATGGTCAGGGTCAGGTTCTCGTTGTACAGGTCCAGCTTGAACGCCGCCACAAACTCGATGGACAAGTGCCCGGCTTCGGTCTCGTTGGCAGAGATGCCCAGCACCATGCCCTCAGGCACCACGCCCAGATACGCGGCATTGCCCCGATAGATGCAGCTGTTGTCCTGCACGCCCAGCTTAACGATGCTGTCGCTGGTCAGGTCCAGCCAGCTCCAGCCGTTTTCGCCGGTGTAATCGTAGGCGCCGGCGATGGAATAAGGGATACCCTGCTCGTTCCACTCTGCCGACAGGGGAGCAAGCTCCAGCACAGAGCCATCCGCCCGGCGCAGGTTCACCTCGCTGCCGCTGCGTTCCAGCGCCACGCCGTTGTTGGCAATGTAGATGGGGTTCTGACAGATCATGGCATCCCCGAACAGCAGGCAGCGCAGCACGTCCACATACTCCACCACGCCGTCTTTGGTCAGCAGATAGACCACCGGGCGGAAGAAGCCGTCCTCCTGCTCCCCGATGCACACGTCCACATATTCATTGTAAGAGCCAAGGATGGGGTAGGTGCGCGTCTGTTCCACCCGGATGCCAATGTCTCCCCACTGCTCGGTCTTTGGCGCAGGGCTCAGGGTGATGGCGGCCTGCGTTCCCTTCAGCTGCACCTGCACCCCGTCATAGGTGTCGGTCAGCACCGGGGTGTCGGCGGGGGCGGCGGGGGTCAGCGGGATCTCCAAATCCAGCTGCTGCCAGCCCCAGTCGGTCTCGGAGCGGTACTTGCCCCGGAGCACCAGCCGGTCCTGCTGGGGCAGCAGCAGACACAGATTTTCCAGCGCATTGTATTCCAGCGTGTCCATCCGCCTTTGCGAAAGTTCTCCGCCGAGGCGCAGGCCCTCGTAATACGCGCCCTGCGCCATTTCCCGGTCAAAGGCCTGCATTGCCTGCCGCTGCGCCTGCTGCTGTACGGTGTCCGGGTCCAGCCCCATACGCTGCAGCATCTCAGCTGTGGTGATCTGCCGGCCGGTGGCAAAATCGAAGCACCACCCGCTGTAATACCACGGGGCGTCGTCGTAATCGTGGATGCGCATCACCAGACTGACGCAGTCGCCGTACCAGTAGGCGTCCCAGTTGGTCTCGGTCTGTGAGCACTCTTCGCCCTGCGGCACCTCAGCGTCCGGATCGCTTTCATAAATCTTGTATTCCGCCGCATACATAGCGGCAAGTTCCTCGTTGAGAGCGGCGGCATCCGGGCTGTCGCACACAAGCTGCGGCACATGGATGCTCAGCTTCAGCACGCCGATCATCTCGCCCCGCACCGTCTTTTCCAGCGCGAACTGGTCCGTGATGCGGTCCTTCTGCGCGGCCTGCGCCACCGTGCTTGCGGTGCTTTTGGAACCTGCACCGGAGCCTACGCCGGAGCCTGCGGGCGCAGCGGGGACCGATGCGCCGCCGCACCCGGCCAGCAGCACTGCGGCGGCCAGCACCAGTGCGGCGGGGAGTTTGAAGAATTCGCGTCTGTTCCGTTTTTTCATGGGCGTGCTCCTTTTTTCCTTCCCCGGGGGTTCCGGGGGGCTTTGGGGGTCAGGCGTGCTCTGCACTTGCAGTCCGGTCCATCTTATGCTATCCTTATGGATAGAAACCATTGCGATCTGCGGCAGCATTTTGTACACAGCGACAGGCCGCCCGCCTCCGATGCGGGGTCTTTTCTGTTTGTACTGTATCATATCCGAAACGAAATTGCTTCCCCAGAAAAGCCGTTTTTGGGGGGCGATCTCAAAATAAATTTTGGGGATTTTCGGCTTTCCCCTCTCAAAATCCCCCCAAAAAAGCCAAAATTGGGGGGATTTGGGGGCTGCAGCCCGCCCGAAACGGCGGCGGCAGCCCTCCCCGTGCCGGTTTTCCCCCTCTGGCAGCAAAATGCAGAAAGGAATCATGAAAATGGAACGACGGACATTTTTGAAGCTTGCGGCTGTCCTCCCCGGTCTGGTCCTTGCGGGCTGCAGCGGCAGCAAGACCCTGCTCTCGCCCAGAAACCCCACCCTCCTCAGCATCTGGCACGTATACGGGGAACAGGCGGACTCGCCCATGAACCGCCTGCTGACCGAGTTCAACGACACCGTCGGCAAGGAAAAGGGCATCCTGCTCAACGTGACCAACATGACCAACAGTGCCTCCATCGGCAGCCAGCTGCAGGATGCCAAGGCCGGCAAACCCGGCGCACTGGATCTGCCCGACCTGTTCTCGGCGCATTCCTCCGACGCCAGCGGCCTTGGCATTGAAAACCTTGTGGACTGGAACGACTGGTTCACCGCCGAGGAGATGGCGGCCTATGTGCCCGGCTTTGTGCAGGATGGCGTCATCGAGGGGCGTCAGGTGGTGTTCCCGGTGTCCAAATCCACCCAGCTCATCTTCCTCAACGGCTCCCAGTACGCCCGGTTTGCGGCGGATACCGGGGCGCAGCTTTCCACCCTCGCCACATGGGATGGCTTTTTTGCGATGGCCGGTGCCTACCGGCAGTGGTCGCAGGGCAAGCCGTTCTGTGCGCTGGATTATCCCTTGCGTCTGGTGGAGCTGAACGCGCTGGAGCAGGGCAGCGGCGAGCTGTACCGAGACTGCTGGTACGACCTGACCAATGAGACCTTCCGCGCCTCGTGGATGGAGTTTGCCCGGAGTCTGGTGCAGGGCGATATCCTGATCTCGGATCTGTATTCCAACACGCAGGTGATGACCGGCGAAACGCTGGCGGGTCTCGGCAGCTCGGCAGCCATCCTCTATTACAACGACGTCGTCACCTACCCGGACAACACCACCGAGCCCACCGACCTGCTGCTGGCTCCCCTGCCTCACGCCGCCGGCACCGCCACGCCTCTGATGCCGCAGGCGGGCGTGGGGCTGTGCGCCTTCAAGACCACCGACCAGAAGGCCGAAGCCGCCGCCGTGTTCCTGCGCTGGCTCACCGAGCAGCAGCGCAACCTGAAATTTGCCGCCGATACCGGCTATATGCCGGTATCCCGCGCCGCCTTTGACGCCATCGCGGACTATCCGTTTGAGCAGCAGAGCTATCAGCGGCTGTACGACGTTTACAACGTGATGTGTGCCGAGGACACTCCCTTGTCCGAGCCGGGCATCGTGGGGTACCATGCCAAGGCCAAAGCCTTGTACGACAGCCTGCGCCAGCGTCAGAAGGATTATCCGCAGCGTCTTGCCAGCGGCGAAACGCTGGATGCTCTGGCCGAGGAGACATGGCAGCTGCTGTGTGACAATGCCTGAGATCCGCAGCGCAGCCGGAAAGGAGGGGAGCTTTGATGCGCTTTTTTGCCCGGTGCCGTGAAAAGATCTGCCAGAGCCCCATGAGCTCCCGGCTGCTGTGGGCCTGCCTGCTGCTGGTGATGCTGCTGGTGATGACTTTTGGTGCGGCCCTGTTTTTGTTTGCCAGTCTGCACAACACCAAAAAAGACATCACCCGCAGTCTGGAGATCCAGTTCTCGGTGTTTCAGAACGATATGGAGCGTTATTTTGACCAGCTGGCGGTCATGGGCGTGAACCTCTCGGAGGACATGAGTGCGCTGGTAGACAAGCAGCTTGCCCGCCAGAAGATGTCGTTCCACCAGCTGAACGACGCACCCGAGGCACTGAACGCCTTGGAGGAAGAGATGATCGAGCCGCTCTGCCGCTGCCTGCGCCAGACCAGCTGTTCCGGTGCCTTTGTGCTGGTGGATGCCACCGTCAACACCCGGATGGAGGGAGCCGCGCAGTCCCGCGCAGGGCTGTATGTGCAGAAAAGCGGTGCCGACACCCCCACGGTGCCCCTGCTGCTGTACCGGGGCAGTGCGGAGGTGGGCAAGACCCACAGCGTGATGCCCCACCGCAAGTGGCGCATGGAGTTCCAGACCGACCAGTTCCCGGACTACGACCGCTGGATGACCCCCGGCAGCGCCCCGCTGTACCAGTCTTATATCCTGACCGAACGGTTCGAGCTCCCCGGCACCTCCGAGGAGGTGCAGCTGCTTTTGCTGCCCCTGCGGGGCCGGGATGGAACGGTGTACGGGCTGTGCGGCTTTGAGATCAGCGAGAGCTACTTCAAGCAGAATTTTGCCCAGCCCACCGGATTTGACCGTCTGAGCTGCCTCCTTGCCCCGGCGGGCAGCGGGCTGAACGCCGAAGCCGCCCTCAGCAGCGGCACCACCGGCGGCTACTACCATGCCCCCCGGGATACGCTGGTACTGCGCAGCATGGGCGGCGGCCTGACCCAACTGATCGGCTCGGACAACGCCTATGCGGGCATCTCCGAGATCTGCCGCCTGAATGAGAATCAATCCTACCGGCTGGCCGTCTGCATCCCCATGGCGGATTACCGGCGGCTGGTCTTTTCCGGCAACCTGCAAATGCTGCTGATCGGCCTGTTCATCACCTTTTTCGTGGTGTTCTGCTGTATGTACTTCCACCGGTACGTCCTATCGCCTGCATTCCGGCGGTTTGAGGAAGACCGGCAGGAATCCCGGCGGCGGATGGACGAGCTGCAGCTGGAACGCCAGCAGATGCAGATCGAACTCTCCCGGCTGGCGGACGTCTGCCGCAACGAATCGATCCCCGACGCGTTCCAGACCTTTCTGGAGGGCATCCCCCACCTGACCAAGACCGAACGCCGCATCTTTGACGGCTATGTGGCCGGGCTGCGCTCCCGGGAGATCGTGGAGCAGCTGGGCATCAAGGACAGCACCCTGCGCTTCCACAACAAGAACATCTACGAAAAGCTGGGGGTCACCTCCCTCAAGCAGCTGCAGCAGTTTGCGGCGATCCTGAATTCCGGCAGCGACGATGCCCCGGATGCCCCGCCGGAGGAACGCGGCGCGAAGAAAGACCGCTGAGCCCAACCGCAGAACCAGACCCAATAAAAAAGTCAAAACCACCGGCTGAGCCGGTGGCTTGAGTAAGCCCTAGAAGGGCATAATACTAGCAAAGCCCCTTAAGGGGCCACGAATGGGTCTGCCAACTGCATTCCTGTCTCGTGGCAGGCCCCTCAAGGGGCCCTTTTATTTACGCCTTAGTTTCCTTGCTACCCGTAAACGGGTCCACGAACTCCTTAAGGCTCAACTGATCGGCAATCTGGTCCTGTTGCAGTTGATTTTTAATGTACTCTTGGATTTTCTTTTTGTTCTTTCCTACCGTATCCACGAAGTATCCCCTGGCCCAGAAATGCCGATTGCCGTACTTGTACTTCAGATTTGCATGTCTGTCGAAAATCATAAGACTGCTCTTTCCTTTGAGATATCCCATGACGTAGGAAATGCTGTACTTCGGTGGAAAACTTATCAGCATATGGATATGGTCAGGGCAGGCCTCCGCTTCAATGATTTCAATACCTTTTTGTTCGCACAACTGGCGCAGTATCTGACCTATATCCTTTTTGATCTGACCGTAAATTACCATTCTCCGATATTTCGGTGCAAACACTACATGGTATTGACATCTCCACGTGGTATGGCTTAAACTATCTACGTCTTTGTTATCTTTCATTTCAAAGATAAACCTCCCTGTTCCTAGAATGTGGTTGGCAAACCCACACTCTATTCTACGGGGAGGTTTCTCTTTGTCTAGGGCTAAAGCCGTTTTTATTCCACCAGCGGAGCTGGTGGTTGTCGCTCGCTCAAGCTACCCAACCGGAAAAACCCTGCTCCTTTGTGCGGAAGGAGCAGGGTTTTCGGTTGCCATTCGGATCAGAAAAAGGAGAAAAAAGGAGAACATTTATCGTCACGCTGTAAAAGCGGGACAAGCTGTTGAGATCACTCCACGTCCTGAAGTGCGGCGAAATCCTCTTCGCCGGTGCGGATCTTGACGACCCGGGTCACATTGTAGACGAAGATCTTGCCATCGCCGATATGACCGGTGTAAAGGGCTTTCTTGGCGGCGTCCACCACGGCGTCCACCGAGATCTTGGAGACGATGACCTCCACCTTGATCTTGGGCAGCAGGGTCGTATCCACCGGCACACCGCGGTATTTCTCGCTGGTGCCCTTCTGGATGCCGCAGCCCATGACCTGCGTGACGGTCATGCCGGTCACGCCCAGATCGTTCAGTGCGGTCTTGAGCTGATCGAACTTGCTCAGCTTGGCAATGATGGACACCTTGTGCATCCCGGTGTCGTACACGCCGTCGTGGATGACCGGCTCCGGCTCCCGGGTAACGGGCACCGCCGCGTCGATCTGCTTGGCGGATGCCTTGGCGATGTCGTCCTCGCCCAGATCGGTGTTCTCATTGGGCGACATGGCAGCTGCGTTGGCGTCGGAGATGGAGAAGCCAGCGTAAGCAGAAGCCAGACCGTGCTCGTGGATGTCAAGGCCGTCGATCTCGACCTCAGCGGGAACGCGCAGGCCGATGGTCTTGTCGATGATCTTAAAGACGACGAACATCACGACCAGAACATACACATCGACGGTGACGAGACCCAGCAGCTGGATGCCCAGCTGCGACAGGCCGCCGCCATAGAACAAACCGGCATAAGCCGTATCGCTGCCGTTGGAGAACAGGCCGACTGCAATGGTGCCCCAGACACCGTTGACGAAGTGGACCGAAACCGCACCCACCGGGTCATCGATCTTGGCGATCTTATCGAAGAACTCGACGCTCAGCACCACAAGGAAACCGGCGACCAGACCAATGAAGAAGGCACCGAAGGGAGTGACCGTATCGCAGCCTGCGGTGATGGCGACCAGACCGGCCAGAGAGCCGTTCAGGGTCATGGAGACATCGGGCTTGCCGTAACGCTTCCAGGTGAACAGCATGGTCACACAGGTTGCGACCGCAGCCGCGAGGTTGGTGTTGAAGCAGACCAGACCGGTCATGGTCATGGCCTCGTCGGTGGACAGCGACAGCGAAGAGCCGCCGTTGAAGCCGAACCAGCAAAACCAGAGGATGAACACGCCCAGCGCACCGGCGGTCAGGTTGTGGCCGGGGATGGCGTGGGGGTTGCCGTCTTTGTCATACTTGCCGATGCGGGGTCCCAGCAGAGCCGCGCCCAGCATGGCGATGACGCCGCCGACATTGTGGACAGCTGCGGAACCGGCAAAGTCGTGGAAGCCCATGCTCTGCAGCCAGCCGCCGCCCCACATCCAGTGGCCGCAGATGGGGTAGACCACCAGCGAAATGGCCGCGGAGTAAACGCAGTAGGCTTTGAAATTGGTGCGCTCTGCCATGGAACCGGAAACGATGGTCGCGGCCGTAGCGCAGAAAACGGTCTGGAATACGATGTAGACCCACAGCGGAATGTCCAGACCCAGATGCGAATAGTCACCCTGAATAAAGGGGTCAAATCCGCCGATCAGGGCACCCGTGCCGCCGAACATCAGGCCGAAGCCGATGAGCCAGTAGCAGGGGGTTCCGATGCAAAAGTCCATCATATTCTTCATCAGGATGTTGCCCGTGTTCTTTGCACGGGTAAAGCCTGCTTCACACAGGGCAAAACCGGCCTGCATGAAGTAGACAAGGAACGCTCCGACGAGCGTCCAACAGGTGTTTATGGAGTTGAACATGATCCTCATACCTCCCCAAAGCGTGTTCCGCCAAGTCTGCCAGAACCGGCGGCCGTACTCGTGCGCGGGCATCCACAATGACGCTCCAGCGCAGAAATCGCGCTCCGGAAGCCCTCTATCTCCTCCGGAACCGATGGCTGTATCCCACGGGGACAGCCCGCCCCCGAAAACGAAAAAAGACGCTCAGCGGACTTGCATCCGCGAGCGTCTTTGCTTTCGATGGCACGAGTATAGAGCGGTTTGGGCAATGTGTCAAGAGGGAAATGCCATTTTTGGCGTTTTTACCAATTGTCTCTTTTCCGGCACCGCAAAAGTTTGGAAACAAAAGTCAATCTCCGGCGTTCGGCTCTGCGTGGTGTTCCCCCCGGGAAGCCCGCATTTCCACATGAAGCAGCAGGCTCATCAGGGCACGGAGGGCAAAGGTGGCCGCCAGCGGGATCACCGACTGCAGACTCGGCAGCAGGAAGGTGCGGGCGATCTCTGCCGACATCAGGAACTCCAATGCCGTGGTCAGCCCGCTGCTCATCTCATGATGGAAGTCGTAGCTGTCGTGAAACAGGTTGACCCGCAGATAATGGTAACTGGCCTTGGCAAGGCTGGTGACGATGATGACAAGCCCCACGACCTCGGCGATGGCCGCGATCAGGGGAACCGCCGATTCCAGAAACAGCTCCAAGGCGGAGGAGATCGTTTCGTTGAAATGATACAGCAAACGCATAAGGCCGTTTCTCCTTTGGGGGCGTGCTTACAGCAGGCTCCGGATGTAGGCAGCCAGCTCTTCGTCCTTGCAGGAGGCGAAGAACAGCTCCCGGAACTTCTCACCGGCGATGGCACCCTTCAGCAAGTCCTGATCGATGCTCTTCAGGCACTCCAGCAGCGGCTTAAAGGTGGCGGCGCGCACGCCGTCGAGGATCTTCTTGTTGCGCTGTTCCGGCTCCACGCGCTCCTTCGGGTAGCCCTGCCCATGGCCAAAGCCGAACAGCTTCTCAAAGCAGTATTCGAGGTTCAGCTCACCGCCCCAGCCGAAGCCCTTGGCAAAGGGCATGGCCACAGCGTTGCCGTCGTTGACGTGGGCAAAGGTGTACGCATCCACGGGGTCTTCCACATGGCCGCAGATCACGCCCGGAAAGCTGTTCAACGCCAGCATCGCACCCTCGCCGGTGCCGCAGCCGGTCACGACATAGTCGGCTGCGCCGCTGTTCAGCAGGATGGCGGCCAGAATGCCGCACTGCACATAGGTCAGCTGGGCTGCGTCGTCGGCCGCGTACATTCCGTAGTTGACGACCTCGTGGCCCATCGGCTCCACGACCTTCTTCAGCGCAGCCTCAATGATGCCGTTCTTTGCGGCCTGACTGTTTTCGTTGATAAGTGCGATCTTCATGAAAACTTCCTCCTGTTTCCTCATAGAATTCTATCCTACTTAGGATACCATGCTTTGGCGGCAACATCAAGCGGTTTTGGATGGGAAGTTCGGCCCAAACCCTGCGGACGGTTTGAAAACAAACCGTGCTTTTGGCACGATCCTGATATTGTCCGGCATAAAAACGATAGCAGAACCGCCTGATTCCGCACTATAATGATAAAAAAGTGTAAGGGAGGGCGACGAGATGTGGATCCGGAAAATTCGGAAAATAGATTACGCAGCAGTGGATCGGTTGTTGTTGCAGCTGCATCAGGTGGATGTCGAAGGCAGGCCTGATCTGTTTGCACCGGCCGACCACTATATGGCGCAGGAGGCCTTTGAAACGCTGCTGGAAAACGAGAACGTTCTGGCATTTCTGGTGCAGGAGCGGCTGACGGTCGTTGGCTGCTGCTTTGTCTCGCTGCTGGAGCGGTGCGGAGAGGCACCGCAGAAAACAGCCTACATCGACCTGCTGGTGGTGGATCAAGCACACCGGCGGCAGGGCATCGGACGAATGATCTTCCGGGAAGTCGAACGACAGGCCCGCGCACAGGGGGCACAGAAGGTGGAGCTGACCGCGTGGAGCCACAACACCGCCGCACGCTGTGCATACGAAGCCTATGGGATGCAGCCACAGCGCAGCATCTACGAGATTCGTCTGTAAGGGTATTTCAGACGCTTTGACAATTTAAAATTGCCGTTATTGTAAATTAAAACTTGCATTCAGACATAAAACACGCTATACTAGGGTTGGAATTCCATTCTTTCCCTGCAAAAGGGATAACAAAACGTGTATGAAGCGCAAAATCATACGCGCTGTATTTTCTGCACGCTGCTTTTGGGAGCAGGGTGCAAAGATGACTGTAAAATGGAGGTTCCACCCATGAACGAAACTGTCACCAAGCGTTTTCTCCTCTACTTCCGGCTGATGATGCTGGTCTGGATCCTGATCGCCAACGCCTTCTTCCACATCATCGACTTCGAGTACAGCTGGCTGGTGTTCCTTGGCAACATCATGCTCTTTACGATGGAGGGCGACATCAAGGATCGCTTTGTCTCCGTCGAGCTGGGCGGTCTGGTCGGCATGGTGCTGACCGTGCTGGCCATCCTCGGCATCACCGCACTGACCCCGGTGGTCGGCGGGCTGCTGGGTCTGCTCCTCCCGCTGGCTGTGGTGCTGTTCATCCTCATCATCCTGCACCCCTATGCCCCCAAGGTGCTGAACAACGTCGGCTTTGCCTACCTGACGGTCGCCTGCATCGACGCCAAGACCTTTGCCGCCAACCTGCCGCTCTTCTTCGTGACCTACATCGTCGGCTCGCTGGTCTTCAACGGGGTCTGCATCCTGCTGATGAAACCCGCCAAGGCTCTGGCCGAAAAGAGCGTCCAGAACGTGAAAGAATAAATCAGAATGCAAAACACCGCCCCGCAGAGCTTTCTGGCCTCTGCGGGGCGGCATTGCTGTGTTTTGGGATCACACGGCCGCGGGTTGTTCCAGCCCGGCGGCAAGGCGGAGCTTCCGCCGGAAGAATTTGTTGAACAGGGAGATATACCGGCCGATGCAGAGCATCGAGAGGATGGTGCCGACGCCGATGCCCAGCAGCGGATCGCCGTGGGCAAGGCCGATGAGGAAGGCGGCAGCGACATTCACGATGTCGAAGCAGCTCTTGCAGACGCCGACCTCCTTGCCGGAGCGCATCGAAAGGGCATTCACGATGCCGTCGGCGGGGTTCGGGATCAGATCCATGCTCAGCACCATGGCCGCACCGGTGCCGGTGAGGACGATGGAGAGAGCCAGCAGCAGAAAGTCAAAGACGAGGTTCTGGCCGCTTTGGTACGGGACCGCGGCTTTCAGGAGATCCAGCACCCGGGTAAACACGACGCTGACCACCAGCTGGAGCAGATCCAGTCCGCTGCGCTGCTTGCCTTTCAGGACAAACTGCGCCGCAATGAACAGAAGGTAGGTCACAAGGGTGATGTTGCCGAGGGTAAAGCCGGTACACAGGCTGATGGTATGCGCCACCGACACAATGGCCGATGCGCCGAGGCCGGTCTTGGTGTTCAGGGTCAGGCCGGCGGCGAGGACGAACATCCCCGCAAGATAGACGACCCAGCGGATCGCCAGCTGTTTGGTTTTGGATCGTTGCACGGTATCTGCCTCCGCTCAGCCGAGATCCGCGCCGTTGGAGGCGATGACCTGCTTGTACCAGTAGAAGCTGTCCTTCCGGCTGCGGGCGAGGGTGCCGTTTCCGGCGTTGTCCTTGTCCACATAGATGAAGCCGTAACGCTTCTTCATCTCACCGGTGGAGGCCGACACGATGTCGATGGGGCCCCACATGGTGTAGCCCAGCAGGGGCAGGCCGTCCTCATTGACGGCCTTTTCCATCTCGATGATGTGCCTGCGCATATAGTCGATGCGGTAGGGGTCGTGGATGGAACCGTCGGCTTCGACCTTGTCCACCGCACCCAGACCGTTCTCCACGATGAAGAGCGGTTTCTGGTAGCGGTCGTAGAGGGTGTTCAGGGTCACGCGCAGACCCACCGGGTCGATCTGCCACCCCCACTCGCTGGCGGAGAGGTACGGATTCTGGAGGGAGAGGATGGCGGCGTTGCCCGGCTTCTTATACTTTTCCACGGTCTCGGGGTCGGCCGAGGTGCAGCGGGAAGAATAGTAGCTGAAACTGATGAAGTCCACGGCACCGGCCTTGATCTGCGCCAGATCGTCCTCGGTGCAGTCCAGATGGATGCCGGCCCGCTCCATCCGCTTCCATGCCCAGACGGGATAGGCTCCGCGTGCCTGTGCGTCGATGAAGAAATAGTTGTCGCGGTCCGCTTCCATGGCGGCGTAGACATCGTCGGGATTGCAGGTGAACGGATAATACTGACCGGCCGCCAACATACAGCCCACCATGGAACCGGGCATCAGCTTGTGCGCCAGCTGGACGGCCTTGGCACTGGCCACCAGCTCGTAATGGGCGGCGCGGTACTTGACTTCCGTGGGATTCTCGCCCTCCTCAAACAGGATGCCCGCCCCCATGAACGGCATATGCAGCAGCATATTGATCTCGTTGAAGGTCAGCCAGTACTTGACTTTCCCGGCATAGCGGGTAAAGATGGCAGTGCAGTATTTCAGATAGGCGTCGATCATCCGGCGGTCTTTCCAGCCGCCGTACTTCTGGATCAGGGCAATGGGGGTATCAAAATGGCAGATGGTGATGAGCGGCTCGATGCCGTATTTCAGGCACTCGTCGATCATCTCCTCATAGAACTTCAGCCCCGCTTCGTTGGGGGTGTCGTCGTCGCCGTTGGGCAGGATGCGAGTCCATGCGATGGAGAAGCGATAGCACTTGAAGCCCATCTCTGCAAACAGCTTGATGTCCTCTTTAAAGTGGTGGTACATATCAATGGCTTCGTGGGCCGGATACTGGTGCTGCGCGTCGCACGCCAGCATCTTTTTCAGGCCGCGGCTGACCGGCATCCGATCCTCGCCGAAGGGCACGACATCGACGGTGGACAAGCCCTTTCCGCCTTCCTGCCAGCCGCCCTCACACTGATTGGCCGCGGTCGCGCCGCCCCACAAAAAGCCTTTGGGAAATGCGTTTGCCATAAAGAAACTCCTTTCTTGCCCTGCGTGGTTTTTTATGTATCAAATCATATCATAAAAACAAATAAATGTAAATTGAATAAAGAAATTGCAACGCAGCCCAAACTGTGTTATTCTTGCAGCAACAAAAACTCCCGAAAGGATGGAATCTGTTATGGCACACAAAACGGTATGGATCACCGGCGCAAGCTCGGGCATCGGGCAGGAGTTCGCCCGGCGGTATGCAAAGCTGGGGTTCCGGCTCATCCTCACCGCCCGGCGCAAAGACCGGCTGGAAACCCTCGCCGCCGAGCTGCTGGCCAAGTACAACACCGTCAGCCGCATCCTGACGGCGGATCTCGCGCAGGAGGCCGAGCTCGACCGCCTCTGCGCCGCACTGGACGGCGAGCGGATCGACATCTTCATCAACAATGCCGGTTTCGGCGTCTGCGGCCGCTTTCTCGAGACGGATGTGGAGCGGGAGCTGTCCATGGCAAAGGTAAACGTCCTCGCCCTGCACCGGCTGTTCAAGTTTGCCGTGCAGAAGATGCAGGCACAGGGCTTTGGCACCGTGCTCAATGTGGCGTCCTCGGCGGGTCTGCTGCCCGGCGGCCCCTACATGGCCGGGTACTACGCCACCAAAGCGTACGTCGTCAGCCTGACCCGGAGCGTGGCCGAAGAGCTGCGGGAGGCGCACAGCCCGGTCTACGTCTGCGCCCTCTGCCCCGGCCCGGTGAACACCGAGTTCAACGACTGCGCCGACGTTGTGTTCGCGCTCAAGGGCATCACGCCCCAGTTCTGCGTGGAGGAAGCTCTGCGCGGAATGCTGCGCGGCAAGACCATCATCGTGCCGTCGGCTCTCATGCGTGCAGCCACCACCGCCCAGCACTTCGTGCCCACCCCGTTGCTGATGCCCATTCTGGCGCACCAGCAGAAAAAGAAGATGGGGTGAGCTTCCGCCTCAGACCGCGTTCTTCTGCCCGGTCTGCCGGGTGCGGGCGGTGCCGAACACAAACGCATCGTGGCGGTAAACGGCCACAAGGTAGGCGGCCATGACGCACCAGATGAGCGGCTCGCAGAGGATGACCGCATTGTACTGAAAGCGCGGGATGAAGAAGAGGACGAACAGGATCTTCCCCACGAACTCGATGACGCTGGAAAAGAGCGGCAGGACTTTCTGGCCGAGGCTCTGCAGCGCGTAGCGGGTGGCGATCAGAACGCCCAGAATGGAGTAGAAGGGGGCGTTCCAGCGCAGATACCGGGCACCGTTTTCGAGCACCACCGGCTCGCTGGAACCTGACACCAGCCGAACCATGCCCTCGGCTCCAACCTGCATCAGCAGCACGGCGCAGATGGCCACGACAACGGAATAGAGGTAGATATCCCGCATTCCCTTGCGGACACGGTCGGGGTGGTTTGCGCCCCGGTTCTGGGAAACAAAGGTCGAGCCCGCCGACGCCATGGCCATGACCGGCATATCGGTGACGGAGAAGAGCTTCCGGGCGGCCGAATGCCCCGCGATGACCAGCGTGCCCAGACCGTTGATGCCATACTGCAGGATGACCGAACCCGCCGAGACGATGCTGCTCATCAGCCCCATGGAGATGCTCTGGCTGAACAGCTCCCAATAGAGGTGGCTGCCGACCCGGAAGTGGTGCTTGGCGGGCAGGAGGATGCGGACTTTTTGGCAGACGTAGAGCACGCAGAGCACCACCGACACGCCCTGCGCAAGGACGGTGGCGACGGCGGCACCCGCCACGCCCATCCCCATCCCGGCGATGAAGGCGATGTCCAGCACAACATTCAGCAGGGAAGAGAGGATCAGGAAAACCAGCGGCATCACGCTGTTGCCGATGGCGCGGAGCAATCCGGCGCAGAGGTTGTAGGCAAACATCACGATCACGCCGAGGTCAATGAGGAAGATGTAGCGGTATGCGTCCTCGAGGATCTCCGCCGGGGTATCCAGCAGAACGAGCAGGGGATGCAGGCCGAGTGCCCCGGCCAGCGTGATGACCGCCGAGGCGATCAGACCGATGACGAGGGAGCCTGCCACGGTCTTTTTGAGCAGTTCCTCGTCCTGCGCCCCGTAGGAGCGCGCTGCGACGATCGCAAGGCCATTGCCGATGCCGATGCCGAATCCGACCAGAAGCTCGTAGATCGAGCCGCAGGAGCCAATGGCGGCAAGGGCATTGTCGCCCAGCACATTGCCGACGATCATGGTATCCACGGTGTTGTAGAGCTGCTGAAAAAGGCTCGACACAAAGATCGGCAGCATAAAGACCAGCAGGCTTTTCAGGATGGGGCCGTTCATCAGATCCACATTCTGGTTGAAAAAAGATCTTTTTGCAGTTTGGGTCATAGTTCCTCCGGGTGTTGCACTTGCAAAGGGCGACCCCTCGGCGTTGCCGAGGGATCGCCCTTTTTCCGATATTGGGACTGTTTTTACAGTTCCTGTGTTTCAAAGCCGTTGGCGGTCAGCACTTCCACGCTGGCAAAACCGGCGGCTTTGAGGGCGGCAGCTGCCTCGTCGAAGCCATAGGTCAGGCTGGACACATCGTGGGCGTCCGAGGTGATGATGACCTTGCCGCCCATCTTCTGCCACTCGCCCAGCAGCCATGCGCCGGGGTAAAAATCCTTGCGGTAGCCGCGGTAGACGCCGCCGGTGTTGACTTCCAGCAGGCAGTCGTTGTCCTTGGCCGCCTGCAGTGCCTTGCGCGCAGCAGCCTTGTAGCGGGGCGACTCCTCGTCGAAGAATTCGCCCTCTGCGTTCAGCTTCTTGATGAGGTCGATGTGGGCAAGGATGTCGGGCTTGAGGGCCGCGACCTTCTCCACCTCGGCGAAGTAGGCTTCCACGGCCGCCAGTGCGTCGCCCTCAAAATCGTCGTTGATGCAGTCCCACAGATCCTTGGGGCGGAAGTCGATCTCGTAATACTTGCCGGTCTTTTTGCCGTAGATGTGGTGTGCGCTGCCGATCCAGTAATCGTAAGCCTCGTACTTATCCTCGCTCAGCAGATCCCACTCGATGCCGCAGAGGATGTCCACCTTGCCCTTGTACTCTGCCTTGAGCTTGGCGATGGTGGCCTTGTACTGGGCGGTGCGGCTGGGGCTCATGCAGTATTCCCGGTCGCGCTGGGTGTAGCTATGGCCGGTGAAGCCCAGTGTGGTCAGCCCCTGCGCACAGGCAGCGGAGGCCATATCCTGTAAGGTATTTTTGCCGTCACACATGGTCGAGTGACAATGAACGCTGGACTTCTTGTAATCTGCCATAGTTGAATTCACTGCATCCTTTCCTGTTTCACCTTGTGGTCGATGACGTGCCGCTTTTCCAGCTCACGGGTGATGTCCTCCACCGTAATGCCGGCCTGAACCATCAGGACCAGAACATGGTACGCCAGATCACTGATCTCGTAGATCGTTTCTTCTTTGTCCTCTTTTTCGCCTGCGATGATGACCTCGGTACACTCCTCGCCGACCTTTTTGAGGATCTTTTCCTTGCCCTTTGCAAAGAGGTAGGTGGTGTAGCTGCCCTCCTGCGGGTCGGTCTTGCGCCCCTTGATGAGGTCATACAGCCCCTGCCAGCTGAACTGCTTGAGCTCCGGCGAGACATACACCTCGTGGAAGAAGCAGCTCTCGGCACCGGTGTGGCAGGCCGGGCCGCTCTTGACGACTTCGACCACCAGCGCGTCCTTGTCGCAGTCGGCGGTGATGGACACCACCTTCTGGACGTTGCCGCTGGTCTCGCCCTTGCGCCAGATCTCCTGACGGCTCCGGCTCCAGAACACGGTGCGCCCCTCGGCAATGGTGAGAGCCAGCGTCTCGGCATTCATGTACGCGAGGGTCAGCACTTCCTTGGTGTAGTGATCCTGCACGATGGCGGGGATCAGGCCTTTTTCGTCAAATTTCAGTTCCATAAAACGTCTCCTCCCCCTCAAAAGGGGATTGCTTACAGTTTATCCTAAATCGTCCGGAAACGCAAGGGGTTCACACCCGCATTTCCACTCCATTTTGGTTTAAGTACTCCTTTAGCTCCCCGATGGTCAGCAGCTTCTGGTGGAAGATGCCCGCCGCAAGCCCGGCGTCGATGCCCTTGTGGTGGAACAGCTCGAGGAAATCTTCCTTTTTGCCTGCACCGCCGCTGGCAATGATGGGCACGTTCACCCGTGCGGCCACCGCGTCCAGCATTTCGAGGTCAAAGCCGCTGCGCACGCCGTCGGTGTCGATGCTGTTCAGGCAGACTTCGCCTGCGCCGTGCTCCACCGCCCAGCTGATCCAGTCCAGCGCATCCCGGCCGGTGTTCTCCCTGCCGCCCTTGGCAAAGACCATGAATCTGCCGTCCACCCGCTTGACGTCGGCGGAGAGGACAACGCACTGGTTGCCGTACCGCTGCGCTGCCGCCGGGATGAGGCTGGGGTCGCGCAGTGCGCCCGAGTTGACGCTGACCTTATCGGCCCCGCACTTGAGCACCCGGTCAAAATCTTCCAGCGTCTGGATGCCGCCGCCCACGGTCAGCGGGATGAAGATCTCGCTGGCCACTTTTGTCAGGATCTCGGTGAAGAGGGCACGCCCCTCAAAGCTGGCCGTGATGTCGTAGAACACCAGCTCATCTGCACCGGCGGCGTTGTACATCCGCGCCATCTCCACCGGGTCGGCCACATCCCGGATGCCCTCAAAGTTGGTTCCCTTGACGACCCGGCCATCCCGGACATCGAGGCAGGGAATGATGCGTTTTGTGATCATCGTTCGTTTCCCCTTTGTTTATCTCTGCACCAGTTCGACGCAGCGTTTCAGGTCAAGCGTGCCGGTGTAGAGGCTTTTGCCCAGAATGGCAGCCGCCACGCCCACCCGTTCCAGCTCCAGCAGCTCCGCTTCCGCGGAGATGCCGCCGCTGGCGGTGAACGCCATCCCCGGCACTTCCTGCACGAGCTGGCGATAAAGCCGGAGATTCGTGCCCTGCATCGCGCCGTCGCAGGCAATGTCGGTATAGATGACCGCCGCGCAGCCGGCATCGGCCAGCCGCTTGCAGAAATCCACGCCCTTTTCGCGGCTGACTTCCTTCCAGCCATGGATGGCAACAAAGCCGTCTTTTGCATCCACGCCCACGGCGATCCGGTCGCCATACTGTTTCAGCATCCGGGCGGTAAAGTCGAAATCCGTCACGGCCACGCTGCCGAGGATGCAGCGGCCCACACCCAGCGACAGGTATTTTTCGATCCGCTCTTCGGTGCGGATGCCGCCGCCGACCTCGAGATACAGGCCGCCCTGTTTTGCGAGGGCGGCAATGGCATCGTAGTTGGCGAGGGTGCCGTCCTTCGCACCGTCCAGATCGACGACGTGGAGGTTCTTGGCACCCGCTTCCCGAAAGATCTGCGCCTGTGCGCAGGGATCCTCACCGTAGACGGTCATCCGGTCATAGTCGCCCTGCGTCAGCCGCACCACATGGCCGCCGCGCAGGTCGATGGCAGGGAATAATTCCATCGTATAAACTCCTTATCTTGGCTCTCCCTCCGGGAGAGCTGGCAAAGCCGACAGGCTTTGACTGAGAGGGCAAGAGGGCAAGCCCGTTACAATTCCGCAAATGCCTTTAGGATCCGCAAGCCCGTATCCCCGCTTTTTTCCGGGTGGAACTGCGTGCCGTACACCTTCCCGCACCGCACCGCGCCCGTGACCGGGATGGAATACTCGCTGACGGCCAACGTGCTTTCGGCGCAGGACTTGGCGTAGTAGCTGTGGACGTAGTAGACGTATTCGCCCTCCTGAATGTACCGGAAGAGGGGGTCTTCCCGCACGATGTGGAGGGCATTCCAGCCGATCTGGGGCACTTTCAGGCTCTTGTCGGTCAGGTCGGGTTCCAGCGGGCAGACCTCGCCCGGGATCAGCCCGAGCCCCGCGTGGGTACCGTACTCATAGCTTCGTTCAAACAGCAGCTGCATCCCAAGGCAGATGCCCAGCAGCGGCTTTTTCGCTGCTTCTTCTTTTAAAACCGGCACAAGGCCGGTGGCTTCCAGCTTTGCCATGGCGTCGGCAAAGGCACCCACGCCGGGCAGGATCAGCCGGTCGGCCTTCCGGAGGCCCTCCGGGTCGGCGGTGACGACCGCTTCCAGCCCCAGCTTTGCAAGGCTGGAGCGAAGGCTGAACAGGTTGCCGACGCCATAATCCACGATTGCGATCATACCAGCAGTCCTTTCGTTGAGGGGATCTCGTCCGGGTGGGCGGCGTCGAGCTTGACCGCCGCAGCCAGTGCCCGGCCTGCGCCCTTGCAGCAGGCTTCGAGGATGTGGTGGGTGTTCTCACCCGCAAACTGGACGAAGTGGAGGGTGGCCTGCGCATTGCGGGCAAACCCCAGCCAGAACTCCTTCATGCACTCCACGTCAAAGTCGCCGACTTTCTCGGTCTGGCAGTGGACATCCCAGTTCAGGGTGCAGCGTCCCGAGAGATCCACGGCGCAGAGGATGAGGGCTTCGTCCATGGGCAGATAAAAGCTGCCGTACCGCTGGATGCCCCGTTTTTCACCCAGAACGGTGTGGAAGGCCTGCCCCAGCGCGATGCCGATGTCCTCGGCCGTGTGGTGGTAGTCCACCTCCACGTCGCCGTGGCAGGTGAGGACCAGATCGAACCGGCCGTGCCGCGCAAACAGCTCCAGCATATGGTTCAGGAATCCACAGCCGGTGTCCACCTGATACCGGCCGGTGCCGTCCAGATTCAGATTCAGCTCGATCTGTGTCTCGTTCGTGTTTCGTGTTACCGTGACTTCCCGCATGGTTTACCCCTCCAAGATCTCGTCCAGTGCCGCCAGCAAAGCCTGCATCTCCTCCGGTGTGCCGATGGTGATGCGTAGCCGGTTGGCGATGCGGGGCGCATCGAAATGGCGGACCAGCACGCCCTTTTCCTTCAGCTTCCGGTACAAAGTGCCGCCGTCCTTCCGGTCGCTCTCCGCAAACAGGAAGTTCGACCGGCTGTCGGTGCAGGCAAAGCCCCGCTGCTCGAGCTGCCGCTTCGTCCACTCCCGCGTCTCCATGATGGCGGTGCGGGTCTGATCGAAGTACGCCGTGTCTTCCAGCGCGGCCTGCCCCGCCTTGAGGGTGAGCCGGTTGATGTTGTAGGGGTTCAGGCTGAACTTGACCCGATTCAGGTCGGCGATCAGCCTTTCGTTTCCCATCGCCAGACCCAGCCGCGCACCGGCCAGCTGCCGGGATTTCGAGAAGGTCTGGACGACCAGCAGGTTGTCGTACCGGTCGATGAGGGGCACGCAGCTCTCGCCGCCGAAATCGACATAGGCCTCGTCAACGATGACGACGTTGTCGGGGTTGGCTTTCAGGATGCCCTCAATGGCACTGCGGGGCAGAGCCAGACCGGTGGGGGCGTTGGGGTTGGCGATCACAATGGTCTCGTTTCTGCCGCAGTAATCCGCCGGGTCGAGGGTGAAATCCGCTTTCAGCGGCACGATGTCGCTGGGGATGTGCATCAGGCCGCACCAGACGCCGTAGCAGCCATAGGTGATGTCGGCGTAGGCCAGCGGATGCGCTTCATCGCAGAAGGCGCGGAGGGCAAAGAAGAGGTTCTCGTCGCTGCCGTTGCCGGGCATGATCTGGTTCGGCTTCAGCCCAAAGTGCTTCGCCGCTGCATCCAGCAGGTCGGCACAGGCCGGGTCAGAGTAGAGCCGGAGCTTCTCGACCTCGGCTTTGCTGATGGCCTCCACCACCGCCGGGGAGGGCGGATAGGGGCTTTCGTTGGTGTTCAGTTTGATGTATTTCTGATCCTGCGGCTGTTCACCCGGGGTATAGGGCGTGACATCGGCCAGCCTTGGCGAAAGAAAACGGCTCATTTCAGTTTCCTCCCAATTCTTCTCTCTTGTCAGCATCCTCACCCTCTCCGTCATTGCTTCGCAATGCCACCTCCCCCAAAGTGGGAGGCAAGTCTTGGCTCTCCCTTTG
>ERZ869979.32-NODE-32-length-33617-cov-11.798688_pt1 | contig 33617 bp, 46 predicted proteins | sample MGYA00521269_ERZ869979 | MGnify/ENA primary metagenome ERZ869979 (study PRJEB32232, sample SAMN07284974) | human gut metagenome | biome: human-associated habitat; material: feces | host: Homo sapiens | place: Tanzania | collected 2014-04-05 ... | reverse complement strand
ACACGGAAGTTAAGCATCATAACGGCGACGATAGTGTGAAGACGCGACAATAGCAAGCTGCCAGGTCCTTTTTTTGTTTCTAAAACTAAAAAGAGTACTATTATGTTACACACCAATAGGTGTGTATTTTTTATTCCAATAGATAAATAAATATAATAATTGATACATCAAATAAAAAAATGTTACATCATGTTCATAAATAAAATCAAAAAAACATCGATTAATCCAACAAAATCATGACACTAAAATTCAAAACAATAAAACAAAAATTGTAAACATGTTACATACCACATTTTTTTATGTATTACAATAGAAATATGTCGAAAATTCGTGCTTTTTATGTCATATTTGTTGAAACATACTTCAAAAAATGTTACATTAAAACCACTTTTTGTATTAGCCTATCTCATAGATAGTGTTAACACAAATGTTACAGATATACGGGTTGGAAATAGATTATGGGAGAAGAAAAGTCTAAAAGAAAATTTAAACTATCAAAGAAAGTAAAAAAGCTTATTTGTCTGTTTATTGTATTAGTATTCTCTTTTCTAATCGCAACACAATGGATATCTGTACTTTATATTAAGAGCTCTTCTATGTCACCTACACTTGAATCTGGACAAATAATGATTTTGTTGAAAAAGAAGGAAGTTAAACAAGGTGATGTTGTTGCATTCTGGAAGAATGATAAGTTATTTGTGAAGCGTGCTATTGCGAAACAGGGACAATATGTAGACATTGATATCAAGGGGAAGGTATCAGTGGATCATAAGGTTATTAAAGAAGATTATGTTGATCACTTGTCCTTAGGAAACAGTAACATAAGCATGCCACATCAAGTAGACCAATCTCATTGGTTCTGCCTAGGAGATAATCGTGATAGTTCTATTGATTCAAGAAATACTATTATCGGGGATGTCTCAGAAAATCAAATTGAAGGGGTCGTCGTTTTTCGTATTTGGCCATTAAATAAGTTTAGAATAATTCAATAGAAGGGAGGCGCCTTGGCGTATGAAAGTAGTGCAATATTTTAAACACACAAGAAATTTAAATGCCTATGTCAAAAAATATAAACGATTAACACATGCATTAATGTGTATATTTATCTTATGTGCAGCTTTTGTACTAACAAGTCATGCTGGAGCTGAAACACATGACTTACAAAATTACACATATGTTTCGTATTCACAATCATCTGATTTAGATGATGAGGAAACGTTACACCTACTTACTGTAGATGAATCAACCACTGCTCCTGTCTATGTCATCAATGACCATAATAATATTACTTCTGTAAAGGTCTCTACTGATAAAAACAGTGAAGGTGTTGAAAATGGCACAATTACACCTAATACAAATTATTTAAAAATCAAAGTTGAATTCAAAGGCATTCATGCTGAGGTTTTAGAAAATAAATATAATGGTTCATTTAGATACAATCTTCCCGAATTCTTTCGTTCTACTAGTACTACAAAAAGACCAATCTTAGATAAGAATAATAATAAGATTGGTACAATTCATGTAGAAAATGGGCAGGCCATTATAACTTATACAAAAGAATATCTAGCAAAATTAAGTGACAATGCCACACTTGCAGGAAGTTTCTTCTTAGAAGGTGAAGCAGATCTGACTCAAGTCGATAATGAGAATGGTTCTATAGACGCCACATTCCCTAGTGGAAATATTAAATTGGAATATGGCCCTAGTTACATAGAAAAGTATAGTGATGTAAAAGTTGATAAAGCTTATACAAAAGATCCAAACAGTGATTATATAAAATATACTCTTAAAGTTTCTGCAGGTCCTGATGGTAGTCAAAATGTCTATATAGTAGATAAGTTCACTAACAATAAGAATCTAGTGACTTATGCAGGAGATATCTCTACTACACCTACAGAGTTAAGTGCTACTGAAGATGGACAAAAACCATATGAAACTAAAACAACAGATACATCAGGAAAGATTTATCTAACAAATCAACCAACTTCAGATAAAGAAGTGCCTGATCCTATTACTGGCAACACTAGTATTACAAAGCCAGGAAGTATTGTCTGGTCAATAGATAAACTTGCTCCTAATGAAACAAGAACATTGACTTACTATGTCAAGCTTACTGATAAGAGTAATATCAGAAATCAGAATATCACCAATAAAGCATCAGTACTTAATAAAAAGGGTGATGAAACATATTTAAAGGGGTCTTCTGAAAAAACGTTTATACCTACAATTAATTATGCGAATGGTATGACAAAAAATATCGTATCAAATAATGGTAAACAATATACAAAGGATGCTGACGGAAACTATATCGTTCAATATAGATTAAACTTCAGATTAAATGCGAATAGTAATTACCCTTTAAAGAATTATGCATTTTTTGATTATTTAAACTATAGTGGTCGTTCTACTGATGAAAAGATGTTACCTTATATCTCTTATATTCAGGATTCTGTAGAGTTACATCAAGTTGTAGGAAGTACAGATACTACAATCGATTCTTCTCACTATAAGGTTGAATGGGAAACAGATGGTACAAACTATAAAGAGAATTGGACTGATGGTAATCCAAAACGCTTTAAATTAAGTGGTACAGATGATCATCCTATTACTATTTATCCAGGTGATAGTTACTATGTGACTTATAAATTAAAGATTAAACCTGAAGTCTATGCAGCTATGCAGTCAGGGCAGGTAACAATCAAAAACGTATATGCGAATGATTCAGATAACGCAAAGTATCTGGCGGGTATGTTAGATAGAACGATGACAACAATTGATTTGAATGACTATACATGGATTCATAAAGTAGAAGATAATGATGTCACTACAAATGATCAAACAATTCAGATGAATTCAGAAGTCTATGTAAAGAAGAATGGTAGTTATGAAAAAGATTCTTCAGTGACTAGTTTTGAAGTTCCAAAGGGAAGTTATAAGTATACAGTTAACTTGAATAAATCACAGAACCAATTTGATATCACTCATGCAACACTCAAGGATGCATTAAGTTCAGATATTATGCATTATATTGGTTATGTGAAAATCACCGCTTATAAATATGATGAAAGTACTAATACCTATAAAGATAAAGAATCTAAATGGGTAAAGATAGACAAACAGACTTCATTTGAACTCAAGCTATCAGAATTTGGCTGGTCAAATAGTTATGGTTATCGCTTTGATTACTATGCACAAACAGAAGATTTAAGTGAAATCGGTCAGATTAAAGTGACTAATACATTCACATTAAATGGGAATGTAGTAAAAGGTGATCAAACATTCAACTTCACCAACAAAACAGCCTCTCAAACAACACAGGTCAATGGTTTCTATAATCTTAATGTGAATAAGAGTGCCTGGTATTATGAAAGACCAGTAGAAAATGCGACTACTTGGGAAAATGGTACATTCTATTGGGTTATTGAAGTCAATGGATCAGCTATTAGAGAAGGTACAAAAATTAGAGATGTTGTAGCAAAAGAAAACAACATCACTGATTCTTATTTACATACTGATTCTGTTGCAGGTATCTATCAAGGTAAACTTACTAAACAAGTAGGTGAATGTAAGAACTATCAAGAGTTTATAGACGCAAATACAGGTTTAGTAGATAAAAGTAAACTCTTTAATCAGGAATATACAAATAGTAAAAACTTTAGTGGAAACAATAAGAGTGAATTAACACTCACTGCTAAGGAAACAATTAAGTTAGGTGATGATGAAAATATCTATATTATCATCAAAACAGAACCTTCACAGATTCCTGTAGTCAATCGTGCAACATTCACTTATAAGAATGAAGTGTTATTAAAAGATACAACAGATACTTCATTTAATAAGTATAATGATGCCTCTCAGTCTCTTTATGGTGGAGGAGATTTGTTGAAGGAATTTAACTGTACTTTTAGTTATGATGGAAAAGAAGCTAAAATACTTCAATCCGGCACTGATACCAATATAAATAGAATTGCGACAAATGTACTAAAACAGACAACTGGCAATGGAATCTATGCTTCTTGGGTCTTTAAAGTCAATTACGCAGGTGACTTAAAAGGAGACTACCGTGTATTAGAAGATATTCCAGAAGGTATGGAACTAGGCTATATACGTATTAAGTGGCATGGTAATCAAGCAGGATCTGTTGTTTCTAAGACAATGAATGATTTAGGTAGTGATTGGACTCAGTATTCCAATACAGCTAGAAATGACAACAACCAAAATCAAGCTACAACCTATTACTATAATAAGAAAACAAACAAAGCTCTTATTAAATTAGGTGCATTTGTAAACAAACATACAAGAGATGAATGTTCTATCGATGTACAGGTTGTATGTCGTGTCACTGATTCTAAAGTCTTACTAGGTGGACAGTCTAAGACATTTGCGAATAAGGTTACTCTTCAGGATGAAGAGGGAGGAGAACAACTTGCAACTTCTAGCTCCACTGCAGCAATTGAGAAGAATAGCTTAGATAAAAGTCATCCAGAAACATTTAATGGACAAACAATCAAATATACAATTACTGCCAATACACTCTCTCAAAAGCTTCCATCCAATGATGGTAATAAGCTGACTTTAGTAGATGAACTTGGTGATAATCTGGAATTAGATATGACAACCATTGATGCAAAAGATGATGCTGGAAACTCTGTAGAAATAGAAAAAGCATTTGATCCAGAAACAAATACTTTAGAAATCTCAATTCCTAATGAAAAGAAAATCATTATTACTTATACAGTGACTGTCAATATAGCACCAGATACTTCTACTAAAGTATCTAATAAGGTCTATTGGAAGTCATATGGTAGTGATGGTGGTAAGAATGATGTTATACCTGACTTTAAATACAATTTAAATGCAGGTGGAAGTACTACAAGTACAGAAAACCCTGAACTATCTATTAAGAAGATTGATCAGGACAATGCGAATATGATGAATGGTGTTACTTTTGATATATATGAATGTGAATTAAAAGGAGACACAATCACACGCAGCAACAAAACAACAAGTGGGCAGACAGAAAATGGAGTACTTACTGTAGAAGCACCATTTGTGACTTCATATAACACAATATATGAAGTAAAAGAAAGAGATACACCAGAAGGATATATGAAGGACGATAGTTCTTACTATATTATCTGTGTAGATAAAGAGAATAGTGATGATTATACAGACTATGTAAAACAATGTATCGCTTATTTTGATAAACAATCAAATAAGAAATACAAAGTTGCATATCTCTCAAAAGATTTTAACTTAACAGTATATAACTCACAGTTAGGTATAGTAGTTAAAAAAGCATTTATTAATAATGCAGCGGGTACTTCTCACAAACCAGTGAGTGGAACATATACATTCGGACTATATGACAATTCAGAAGGTACTGGTTCACCACTACAAGTAAAAACAATTACTTATAGTACAGGTGAAACAGAAGAGAAGACCACAAAATTCATCAATCTTGATCTAAATACAGATTATTATGTATTTGAATTAGATGATGAAGGAAATCCAATCACTAGTACTTCTCAAGAAGTAACAGTGAATAAACTGCCATATGTTGTAGATTATAAAGTAAAGGGCAATTCTACAAGTAAGGCAGTTGTAGGAGATGAAGTCATAGTGACTAATAGTCTCCGTACAAAGAAGCTACCTTCTTCAGGTAGCCGATTAACCCTGATTTACAGACAATTAGGACTAGCAATGGTAGGAGTTAGTTCTATAGTTCTGTTGATCATATATAAAAATCGCGGTAAGGAAATAAAAGATGAGGAGATAGGGAAATGAAATTAATGAAGAGAATTTTAGCCATTGTCTGCACATTTGTGATGATTATTTCAATGGCTACTGGTGTTAATGCGGTAGAAACTACTACAGCAGCAACATCAGAAAAAGGTAGTATTACACTTGAAAATGCAGTCGAAGGAGACGAATATAAGATTTATAAGATCTTATCACTTGAAAGTTATGTTAAGAACACAGCTTATTCATATACAAAACCTGGTGGGGTTTGGGATAACTTTATTGACTCAAATATGGATAAATTCTTTGTTTCAAATAATGAAGGGTATATCGATTTAAAATCAAAAGAAGATTCTGAAGTACGTAAACTTGCAATTTATGCAATTGGTTATGCACATGCAAATAATGTTAGTGCAGATCAAACTGTAATAGCGGAACAAGTTTCTAGAAGTGAAGAACCTAAAGTTAAATTTACAAACTTAGATCTAGGTTACTATGTAGTTGAAGCAACTTCAGGAACAGCTTGTGCTATTACAACTACAGATCCAGATGCTACAATTAAAGAAAAGCATTCTAATCCAAGCGTTAGCAAGAAAATTATTGGTGGTGGTACAATTATTAAAGATGGTGCTCAGAACTCTGTTAATCTTGGTGATGTAGTAGAATTCCAAACAACTATTAGTGTAAAACCAGGTGCAAAGAATTACATCTTACATGATAAAATGGATACTGGTTTAACATTTTCACATGTACATGACGTAAATCTTTATTTGCCTAAAGAAACAGATTCAAAAAAGCAGAACCCAAGTATAGCTTTAGATGAGTACTATACTATTAATCGTGCTAATGATGACGGTTGCACTTTTGAACTTTCATTTACTCCAAAGTTCTATTCTGAATACAAAGAAGCTATTGATAACAAATCACTAACAGAAATCAAAGTTGATTATCTTGCCACAGTAGATAATTCTGCACCTATTAACACTGCAATGAATAATAAAACACATTTAACATATGGTGACAGAAATACAGCGACTGATGAATCTGAAACTAAAACTTATACTTATGGTATCCCAGTATACAAATTCACTGGAACTAATACACCTCTTGCAGGTGCAAAGTTCATTTTATCTGAAAAAGAAAATCCAAGTGACTCAGATGCAATTAAATTTACTGCTACTGGTGAAAACTATTATTATGCCGATCAGTTAAGTGCAACAGCAACTATAACTTTAGAATCTCATAATAGTGGTTACATTTATATTAAAGGTTTAGAAGCAGGTGCTTATTACCTCAAAGAAACAGAAGCACCAAAAGGTTACAACAAAATCACTTCACCTATTAAGATTGTTGTTGAAGCTGGTGAGAATGGAGACCCTAAAATTACAGTAGGCACTGATGTTGTTGATACGGTAAAAGTACAGAATAACACTGGTTCACTATTACCTAGTACCGGTGGTATGGGTACAACATTAATCTATGTTGTAGGTTCTATTTTAGTTTTAGCTTCTGGTATGGTATTATTCTCTAAGAGAAAAGAAGGAACTAACTAATTATATAACATATTATTTAGGGAATGATTTTCATTCCCTATTAATTATTAAAAGGAGAGGGTTATAAAAATGAGAAAACATATTTCGACATTTATCGCAGTACTCATTTTTATTACAGGCCTCTCCTTATTACTTTATCCAACAGTAAGTAACTATTTTAATTCTTTGCATCAGTCTAAAGTTGTCGCAAACTATTCTGATAAAATGAAGAAGATGAATAAAAAAGAAAAGCAGGCTGCTATTAATGCAGCTAAAGCTTACAATAAAACCTTATTATTAAATGATGCACGTTTTACACCAACTGAAGATCAGCTTGCTGAATATAAGAGTTTATTAAATGCGGATGGTTTAGGAATGATGGGGTATATCGTTATTCCTAAGATTCATTTAAAGCTTGCTATATCTCATACAGTGGATGCATCTGTCCTGCAGGTAGGTGTAGGACATCTAGAAGGTTCAAGCTTACCTGTCGGAGGCAAATCAACACATTGTGTCTTATCAAGCCATAGAGGCCTTCCTAGCGCAAAACTCTTTACAGAGTTAGATTTACTTGTAGAAGGGGATTACTTCTATCTTCATGTCTATGATCAGGTATTAACCTATGAAGTAGATAATATAATAACTATAGAACCGGATGACTATAGTCATTTTGAAATAGAAGAAGGAAAAGACTTATGTACGTTATTTACATGTACTCCCTATGGTATCAATACACAACGTTTAGTTGTAAGAGGACATCGTGTTAAGAATACTATAGGAGCATCTAAGCTTCATAGTGACGCAATTAAGATCAATGAATATATTGTTGCAATCTGCATTGCGGTTATTATCTTATGTACGGGTTATACTATTCGTAAGGCTATTAAAAGATTTAGGAAACATGAGTTACAGGACACACCTTCATAGGTGTGTTTTCTTATACCTTGATATAAACAATTGTATACAATCTTATATCATAGACATACAATTAAGCTAAAAAATGCGGTTTTAGTGATAAATTCAACTATTTTTATATTATTTTATGAATGTTTGCGCTTACATTCTATATTTAAAAAGTATTGAATTATTCAATGAAAAATTTATTAAAAAAACCTAAAAAAAGTGTAAAAAGGGGTTGATTTCTCTGTTTTATTACGGTATTATATGACCGTTGTGAAACGCGAAGATGTGCGAGGTTGCTGAAACGCTGACAGCCGTTGTCATGAACGGAAGAGTGCTCAGGGAATTCGCATTGAGCGTTGTCTAACGAATAGACAAGGAGGAATAATCATGGCAAACAACAAAATCAGAATCAGACTTAAGTCTTTTGATCACAAGATTTTAGACGCATCTGCAGAAAAGATCGTAGCTGCAGCTAAGAAGTCTGGCGCTCAGGTAGTTGGTCCTGTACCATTACCTACAGAAAAGGAAATTTATACGATCTTAAGAGCAGTTCACAAGTATAAGGATTCTCGTGAACAGTTCGAAATCAGAACTCACAAACGTTTAATCGACGTAGTGAACCCTACACCAGAAACAGTTGATGTTTTAACTAGATTAGAAGTACCAAGTGGTGTAGATATTGAAATTAAGTTATAAGAAAGGTAAAAGGTGTAACTCATGAAAGGAATCTTAGGTCGTAAGATCGGAATGACTCAAGTTTTCACAACTGATGGTAAGTTAATCCCAGTTACAGTTATCGAAGCAACTCCAAACGTAGTTCTTCAGAAGAAGACTGTTGAAACTGATGGATACAACGCAATCCAGGTTGGTTTCGAAGACAAGAGAGAAAAGCTTGCAAACAAGCCAGAAAAAGGTGTGGTTGCTAAAGCAAACACAGCTCCTAAGCGCTTCATTAAGGAATTTCGTTATGACGAAATGATGAGTTATGAAGTTGGACAGACAGTATCTGTTGATAGCTTTGTAGCTGGTGAAGTAGTTGACGTAACAGGTACAAGTAAAGGTAAAGGCTATCAGGGTGTTATCAAGAGACACGGACAGCACATCGGTCCAAAGGGACATGGTTCTGGAGCTCACAGAATCGTAGGTTCTATGGGTCCAATCGCTCCAAACAGAATTGCTCCTGGTAAGAAACTTCCAGGTCAGATGGGTGGAAACACAAGAACAGTTCAGAATCTTGAAATTGTTGCAGTTGATGCAGAAAAGAACGTATTACTAGTTAGTGGATCAGTTCCTGGTCCTAAGAAAGGCTTAGTAGTTGTTAAGTCTGGTATCAAGGCAAACGGAAAAACAAACGAAGCTGCTGAATTAGTAAATTATGCTACTGAAGCAGTTGCAGAATAATGAAGTGGAAGGAGGAAAAACTAATGTTGAATATTGCATTATTTAATCAGAATGGTGAAAAATTAAACGATTTAGAACTTAACGAAAACGTATTCGGAATCGAACCAAATAACCAGGCAATCTTTGATGTAGTCTTACTACAGAGAGCTTCATTAAGACAGGGTACTCACAAGGTGAAGAATCGTCACGAAGTTTCAGGCGGTGGAAAGAAACCTTGGAGACAGAAGGGTACAGGACGTGCTAGACAGGGTTCTATCCGTGCACCACAGTGGCGCGGTGGAGGAGTTGTCTTTGGTCCTACTCCAAGAAGCTATAACTTCAAGATTAACAAGAAAGTTAAGAATCTTGCATTAAGATCTGTATTATCACAGAAAGTAATCGATCAGGAATTAATCGCTTTAGATAATATCGCTTTTGATACTATCAAGACTAAGAATGTTGTTAATTTCTTAGGTAACTTCGAAAACCCAAGAAAGACATTAATCGTTGTTGATACATTAGAAGAAAACTTAGTATTATCTGCTAGAAATATTCCTGGTGTAAAAGTAATCGAAGCTAGCAACGTTAACGTTTATGACGTTATGGACTGCACTAAGCTTATGATGACTGAAAAAGCTATCAAGGCAGTTGAGGAGGTACTAAAATAATGGCACACATTACTGACGTACTAAGAAAACCTGTTTTAACTGAAAAGACTATGAAGTTAATGCAGGAAGAAAACAAATATACTTTCGATGTTGCTTTATCATCAAACAAGACTGAAATCAAACAGGCTGTAGAAGCTATGTTCAATGTTAAGGTTACTAGCGTTAATACAATCAACGTTAGAGCTAAGACTAAGAGAGTTGGTCGTTATGTTGGTAAGACTGCTAGAAGAAAGAAAGCAATCGTAACTTTAGCAGAAGGAAACAGCATCAACTTATTCGGTGAAGAAGAATAATTAATATAAACTATTGAAATGCACTCCATTTCAGATATTTAAATAGGAGGATTAAACATGCCAATTAAAGCATATAAGCCTACAAGTAACGGTCGTAGAAACATGACTGCTTTGACTAAAGAAGAAATCACTACTTCTACTCCAGAGAAGTCATTACTTGCTCCTTATAAGAAAAAAGGTGGCCGTAACAACATGGGTCAGATCACTACTAGACATCATGGTGGTGGACATAAGAGAAAATACAGAGTTATTGATTTCAAGCGTAACAAGGATGGAGTACCTGGTAAGGTTGCTACTATCGAATACGATCCAAATAGATCTGCAAACATCGCTTTAATCAATTACGCTGATGGTGAAAAGAGATATATCCTAGCTCCTAAGGGACTAGAAGTAGGAACTGTAATTGTTTCTGGTGAAACTACTGACGTTAAAGTTGGTAACTGTATGGAAATGGGTAACATGCCTGAAGGTACTACTATCCACAATATTGAAATGCATCCTGGTAAGGGCGGACAGTTAGCTCGTTCTGCTGGTGTTTCAGCTCAGATCCTTGGTTCTGAAGAAAAATATGTAATTGTTAGACTTCAGTCTGGTGAAGTAAGAAAATTCTTAAAGAAGTGCCGTGCTACAGTTGGTGCTGTAGGTAACGAAGACCATGGTCTTGTTAATTACGGTAAAGCTGGACGTATGAGATGGAAAGGTGTTAGACCTACTGTTCGTGGTTCTGTTATGAACCCTAATGACCATCCACATGGTGGTGGTGAAGGTAAAACTTCAATCGGTCGTAAAGCTCCACTTACTCCTTGGGGTAAGAAGGCTCTTGGTGTTAAGACTAGAAACAGCAAGAAACATTCTAACAGATTAATCGTACGTCGTCGTAATGCTAAATAAGAAGGAGGATAAGTAATCATGGCAAGAAGTTTAAAAAAGGGACCTTTCGTCGATGAACATTTGATGAAAAAGGTTGAAGCATTAAATGCTGCTGGTAAAAAAGAAGTTATCAAAACTTGGTCAAGACGTTCTACTATTTTCCCTCAGTTTATTGAGCATACTTTCGCAGTATACAATGGTAAAGAACATATTCCAGTTTATGTAACAGAAGATATGGTTGGTCATAAGTTAGGAGAATTTGCTCCAACAAGAACATTCAAAGGCCACACAGCCAATGATAAGGCTGCTTAATAAATAGGAGGATTTGAACATGGAAGCAAGAGCAACAGCAAAAACTATTCGTGTATCACCTCAGAAAGCTAGATTAGTCGTTGACTTAGTCCGTGGTAAGTCAGTTAAGGAAGCACTCGGAATTCTTGAATTCACAAACAAGAGTGCTACTCCTGCTATTATCAAGGTTGTTAACTCAGCTAAGGCTAACGCTGTTAATAATGAAGGTGCAGACGAAGATAAGTTATATATTAAGAAGATTTGTGTTGACGAAGGTCCAACATTAAAGAGATTCCGCGCAAGAGCTAAAGGTTCTGGAACTCAGATTTTAAAGAGAACATGCCACATCACTTGTGTGGTTGAAGAAAGATAGGAGGACGAACAATGGGTCAGAAAGTAAGTCCAGTTGGATTCCGTGTTGGTGTTAACCGTGATTGGAGTTCAAGATGGTATGCTGATAAGAAAGACTTTGCTAATTACTTATTAGAAGACGTTAAGATCCGTGAATTCTTAATGGCTAAGTTAAAGAAAGCATACGTAGCAAAGATCGATATTGAAAGATCAAAGAAACGCGTCAATATCTTTGTTCACACATCAAGACCTGGTGTAGTGATTGGTAAAGACGGAGAAGCCATTGATGCTTTAAGAAAAGAATTAATGGGTCTTATCAGTGATAAGAAAGTATTTATCAACGTAGTAGAAATTAAGAATGCTGATACTAACGCTCAGTTAGTAGCTGATAGAATCGCAGAACAGCTTGAAAACCGTGCTTCATTCAGAACAGTTCAGAAGAGAGCTATTCAGAACGCAATGAGAAACGGTGCTAAAGGTATTAAGACTTCAGTTTCAGGTCGTTTAGGCGGTGCTGATATCGCTAGAAGCGAAGGATATTCTGAAGGTGTAGTTCCACTACATACAATCAGAGCTGACATTGATTATGCCACTGCAGAAGCTGCTACTACTTATGGTAAGCTAGGAGTTAAAGTCTGGATTTGTAAGGGAGAAATTCTTCCTGCAAAGAAGAAAGGGGATAAATAATCATGTTGATGCCTAAGAGAACAAAATATAGAAGACCTCATAGAGTTAAATATGAAGGTAAGGCTAAGGGCGGTAAGACAGTTGCCTTCGGTGAATTTGGTCTAGTAGCACTTGATGGTGCTTGGATCACTTCAAGACAGATTGAAGCAGCCCGTATCGCAATCAACCGTCATATGAACCGTGGTGGTAAGGTTTGGATTAGAATCTTCCCACACTTAGCAAAGACTAAGAAGCCTTTGGAAGTACGTATGGGTTCAGGTAAAGGTGCTCCAGAACAGTGGGTAGCTGTAGTTAAGAAAGGCCGCGTAATGTTCGAAGTTGGTCAGATTGATGAAGCAACTGCTCGTGAAGCATTAAGACTTGCTTCTCATAAGTTACCTGTCAGATGCAAGATTATTGGAAGAGGTGAGTAACTCATGAAAGTACAAGATATTAGAAGTATTGAAACAAAAGATCTACTTGTAAAAGTAGAAGAATTCAAAAAAGAGTTATTTAGTTTAAGATTTCAGCAGGCAACTGGTCAGCTTGAAAATACTGCTCGTATCAAAGAAGTAAGAAAATCAATCGCAAAGATCAAAACAGTTATTAGAGAAAGAGAACTTGAAAAGTAGGAGAGAGATTATGGAAAGAAATAACAGAAAAGTCTATACTGGCACAGTCATCTCTACTAAGATGGATAAAACTATAACTGTACTTGTTGAAACACATGTAAAGCATAAATTATATGGAAAACGTATGAATTCATCTAAGAAATTCCATGCTCATGATGAAAACAATGAAGCACGTGTTGGAGATACAGTAAAGATTATGGCAACAAGACCATTATCTGCAACAAAGCGTTTCCGTTTAGTAGAAATCGTAAAGAAAGCAGAAATTATCTAATACAGTCTGAAAGGAGGTCACTACTATGATCCAGAACGAAAGTAGATTAAAAGTTGCTGACAATACAGGCGCTAAAGAAGTTTTAGTTATCAGAAACCTTGGTGGTTCAAATAGAAAGACAAGTAGCATCGGTGATATCGTTGTTGCTACTGTAAAGCAAGCGGCTCCAGGCGGAACTGTAAAGAAGGGTGAAGTCGTTAAAGCTGTTATCGTTAGAACAAGATACGGTGTTCAGCGTGAAAACGGTTCAGTAATCCGTTTCGATGATAACGCATGCGTAATCATTAAAGATGACAACACACCTAAGGGTACACGTATCTTTGGCCCAGTCGCTAGAGAGTTAAGAGATGCTGATTTCATGAAAATCGTATCATTAGCTCCTGAAGTATTATAGGAGGAACGAAAGATATGAAATTACGTGTAGGTGATACAGTACAGGTCATTGCAGGCAGCGAAAAAGGCAAGACTGGCGAAATTCTTGCAATTAAAGGTAATAGAGTTGTCGTTGAAGGTGTTAAGAAGGTAACAAAGCATGTTAAACCTTCTCAGGCAGATCCTGAAGGCGGAATCATTACTGTAGAAGCTCCAATCGATGCTTCTAATGTTGCTTACTATGATACAAAAGCTAAGGAAATCGTAAAACTTGGCTACAAAATTGAAGATGGTAAAAAAGTACGTGTTAATAAGAAAACAGGTGCTGTAATCGAAAATAAGAAGAAATAAGGGGAAGGAGGATAATACATGAACCGTTTACAGGAACGTTATACAAACGAAATCACAAAGAACTTAATGAAGAAGTTCGGTTATGAATCTGTAATGCAGATTCCTAAAATGGAAAAGATCGTTATTAATATCGGTGTTGGTGATGCAGTCAACAATTCTAAATTCTTAGAAGAAGCTGTAGAAGAATTGACATTAATCTCAGGTCAGAAGCCAATCGTTACTACTGCTAAGAAATCAATCGCTGGTTTCAAGGTACGTGAAGGTCAGGCTATCGGATGTAAAGTCACTTTACGTGGTGAAAGAATGTATGAATTCTTAGATAAGTTAGTAAGTATTTCACTTCCTCGTGTAAGAGACTTTAGAGGAGTACCTAAGAATTCATTTGATGGAAGAGGTAACTACACTTTAGGTGTTAAAGAACAGTTAATCTTCCCTGAAATTGATTTCGATAAGGTTGCAAAGTTAAGAGGTATGGATATCGTATTTGTTACTACTGCAAAGACTGACGAAGAAGGTCGCGCTTTATTAACAGAACTTGGCATGCCTTTTGCTAAATAATTAGGAGGACAGAATTATGGCAAAAACATCAATGAAAGTTAAACAGCAACGTCCTCAGAAATACAAAGTTCGTGAATATACAAGATGCGAACGTTGTGGACGCCCACATTCAGTTATTAGAAAATTCAAGTTATGCCGTATTTGCTTCAGAGAATTAGCTTATAAAGGTGAAATTCCTGGTGTTAAGAAGGCAAGCTGGTAATTTATAAGTCACATACGGAAGGAGGACATATAAATGGTTACAACAGATCCAATTGCAGATATGTTAACTAGAATTCGTAATGCGAATCAGCAGAAACATGAAACTGTTTCTATCCCTTACTCAAACCTAAAGAATGATTTAGCAAACATCTTAAAGAATGAAGGTTTTGTTACTGACTTCGTAGTAAATGAAGAAGGAAATCACAAGAATATTGTTATTACATTAAAATATAAAGGTAACGAAAGAGTTATCACTGGTTTAAAGAGAGTTTCTAAACCAGGTTTACGTCAGTATGCTAAAGTAAACGAAATCCCTAAAGTATTAAATGGTTTAGGTATCGTAGTATTATCTACTTCTCAAGGACTTATGACTGATAAAGAAGCAAGAGCTAAGAATATCGGTGGAGAAGTATTAGCTTATATCTGGTAATAAAATTATTTAGGAGGTCAAACAATGTCTCGTATTGGTAAAAAGATTATTATCGTACCTGAAGGTGTAAACGTAGACGTTGCTGCTGATAACACTGTCACTGTTACAGGTCCTAAGGGAACTCTTACTAGACAGTTCTCTAACTTAATTACTATCGAAGTTAATGGTAATGAAATCGAATGTAAGAGACACAGTGAAGAAAAAGTAAACAAGCAGTTACATGGTACAACTAGAGCTTTACTTGCAAACATGATCGAAGGCGTTAAAGATGGTTTCACTAAGAAACTTGAAATCGTTGGTATCGGTTATAGAGCTCAGATGCAGGGTAATAAATTAGTAATGAATATTGGTTATTCACACCCAGTAGAAGTTGAAATCGAAGAAGGTGTGAAAGTTGAATGTCCATCAGCTACTGAAATCACAGTATCTGGTATCTCTAAGGAAAGAGTTGGACATGTCGCTTCAGTAATCAGAGCTTGGAAGAAGCCTGAACCTTATAAGGGTAAAGGTATTAAATACTCTGATGAACATATCATCAGAAAAGAAGGTAAAACTGCTGGTAAGAAGTAGTTATAAACTAAGGAGGAAAATCGAATCATGGCAAAGAATGAATCACGTAACGTTATCCGTTTAAGACGTCATGCTAGAGTTCGTAATAAGATTTCTGGAACTCCAGAAAGACCACGTCTTAATGTGTTCCGTTCAAACTCTCATATTCATGCACAGATCATCGATGACACTAAGGGTGTAACTCTTGTATCAGCATCTTCTGTAGACATGAAGTTAGAAAATGGTTCAAACATTGAAGCAGCTGCTGCTGTTGGTGCAGAAATCGCTAAGAGAGCAATTGCTAAAAATATTGATGTAGTAGTATTCGACCGTGGTGGATATATCTATCATGGTAGAGTAAAGGCACTTGCAGAAGCTGCAAGAGAAGCTGGATTAAAATTCTAAGAGGGAGGTCAAATAATGGAAGAACGTAAACCTAGAGAAAATTCTAGAGAAAACTCTAGAAGAGGCAATAACCCTAGAAGAAACAGAAAAAACAACAGAAGACAGAGAGCTCCTAAGGAATTCGAAACTAGAGTTGTTACTATCAACCGTGTTACTAAAGTTGTTAAGGGTGGACGTAAAATGCGTTTCGCTGCTTTAGTAGTAATCGGTGATAGAAAGGGTCGTGTTGGTTTCGGTACAGGTAAAGCTAACGAAGTACCTGATGCAATTAGAAAAGCTGAAGAAGCTGCTAAGAGAAACCTTATCACTGTTCCATCAATTAATGGTACAATCCCTCATGAAATTACAGGTAACTTCAAGTCTGGTTCAGTATTCTTAAGACCAGCTGCAAAAGGTACTGGTATCATCGCTGGTGGACCTGTCCGTGCAGTAGTTGAATTAGCAGGTTACTCTGATATCTTATCTAAGTCACTTGGATCAAGAACTCCAATTAACATGGTAAGAGCAACAATCGAAGGTTTAGCATCATTAAAGACTGCTGAACAGGTAGCAGAATTAAGAGACATCACAGTCGAAAAGATTTATGGATAGGAGGAGCGTAAAAATGGCAGAAAATAAAAAAGTTGTGATTACGCTTGTAAAAAGCCCTATTGGTGGTAAAGAAAACCAGAAGGCTACTCTTAAAGCGTTAGGATTAAATAAAATGCATGCTTCTGTTGAAAAGTATGAAACAGAAACAATCAAAGGCATGATCAACGCAGTAAGACACCTAGTAAAAGTTGAAGACAAGTAGGAGGTGTAAACAATGAAATTACATGAACTCAAATACAATGACGGCGCACGTCGTAACAGAAATCGTGTAGGTCGTGGTACAAGCTCTGGTAATGGTAAGACATCTGGTAGAGGTCAGAAAGGTCAGGGCGCTAGATCTGGTGGAGGTAAGAAACCAGGATTTGAAGGTGGACAGACTCCATTATTCATGCGCTTACCAAAGCGTGGCTTCACTAATCATAATGCTAAGGAATATGCAATCATCAACGTTGAAGACTTAAACAAGTTTGAAAACGGTGCTGTTGTTGACTTAGAAGCAGTTATGGAAGCTAAGCTAGTTAAAAAAGCATTAGACGGTTTAAAAGTCTTAGGCAGAGGCGAATTAAATGTTGCTTTAACAGTAAAGGCTAGCAAATTCTCAAAATCAGCTGTAAAGGCAATTGAAGCTGCAGGTGGAAAAACTGAGGTGATCTAAGATGCTAAACTTTTTTAAAGAAGTATTTAAAAAAGGTGAATTGCGTCGTAAGGTCGTCTTTACACTAGGTATACTATTCGTATTCCGATTAGGAGCAGGCATTGTGATTCCTTATATTGATACAAGTGCAATCACAAGCGCTGCTACTTCTTCAGGAATTTTCGGAATTATGAATATGCTTGGTGGAGGAACATTGGAGAAATTCTCATTATTTTCTTTGGGGGTTTCTCCTTATATTACATCTTCTATTATTATTGAGTTATTATCTATGGATGTTATCCCAGCTTTAACTCAGTGGAATAAAGAAGGTAATACAGGTAAAAAGAAAAAGGATAGAGTAACTCGTGTGTTAACGCTTGCATTAGCAATAATTCAAGGTGGGTCATTGACATATGCATTCGATAAGGGTTATAGTATTCTAGCGAGTAGTTCTATTTGGACATATGTATATGTAGTTACAGTTATGGCTGCAGGTTCTATGTTCACAATGTGGTTAGGTGATCAGATTACTATTAAGGGTGTAGGTAATGGTACTTCACTATTAATCTTCACTGGTATCGTCGCTAACCTTCCAAATAGTTTTATCTCGTCTTTTAAATCAATGGTTACATTCGGAAGTACTTATAAGACTGCAACAAGCTTAGCTTGGTACATCTTATTTATAATCGTATATTTAGCCATTGTTGTGTTTGTTGTATTTGAAGAAGGAGCAATAAGAAAAATTCCTATTATCTATGCAACAAATACACAGACAGTCATGCATACTAAAGAATCTACTAATCTTCCAATTAAGATTAATAGTTCTTCAGTTATTCCAGTTATCTTTGCTGCATCAGTCTTAGCAGCACCAAGAACAATCATCAGTTTCATGAAGTCTACTTCTACAACTCAGATGATTGACAATATCTTGAATTATCAGAAACCTGTAGGGTTTGTACTCTATATCGTTATGATTATTCTATTCACATTCTTCTATTCTAATTTACAGATCGACGCTAAGAAGATCAGTGAAGATTTAAAGAAGAGTGGTGGCGCAATTCCTGGTGTTCGTACTGGTGATGATACAAAGAAATATATCGGAACTGTCTTAAATCGTGTAACTGTGGTAGGATCTCTATTCCTAGCAATCATTGCATCTATTCCAATCATCGCTCCAGAAATTTGGAGTATGACATCAAATAATGCATTGTCTCTAGGAGGTACAGGATTGATTATCGTAACTGGTGTTGCGTTAGAAACTGTAAGAGCAATAAAAAGTATGTTGACAAGAAGAGAATATCATGGTTATATAAGAAAGTAGCAATTAGAAGGAGGAATAGAATTTGAATATTATTCTTATGGGCCCTCCTGGGGCAGGCAAAGGAACTCAGGCTAAAAAATTAGTGGAGGAGTACGGCTTGTACCAGATCTCAACTGGTGACCTTTTTAGAAAAGCTTTAAAGGAAAGAACAAAGTTCGGGGTAATTGCTAGTTATTTTATTCAGTTTGGGCATCTTGTTCCAGATGAATATACAGTTGAAATGGTAAGGGAATTCTTAAAGGAAAATATTGATTCTTTTAAGAACGGTTTTATTCTTGATGGTTTCCCAAGAACTATCATTCAGGCTAGAGAACTAGAAAGTATCGCGAAAGAATTTGGCTTTAATATTGATGCTGTCATCAATATTGATGTGCCATCTGAAAAGTTAATCAAGAGACTTTCAGGTCGTAGAACTTGTAAGGATTGTGGAACCACTTATCATGTCGTTTTCAATCCACCAAAAACTGAAGGCGTATGCGACAAGTGTGGTGGAGAACTCTATCAGCGTCCTGATGAGAGCGAAGAAGCTGTACAGGTTAGACTTGATACTTATGAAAAGCAGACTAGACCACTTATTGACTATTATACAATGAAGGGCGAATTAACTAACGTTAATGGCGACCAGTCTATGGATGCAGTTTATGAGGATATCAAGAAAAATCTGGAGGCCAAATAATGATTACAATTAAGGATGAACGTGAAATTGACCTAATGAGACATGCTGGTCATGTTGTAGGTTTAGTTCATCAGGAACTCGCTAAATGGCTTAAACCGGGTTTAACAACAGAACAGGTATCTGATTTCTGTGAAAAGATTATAAGAAAGAATGGTTGTACACCATCTTTCTTAAATCTTTATAATTTTCCTGGTGCTGTTTGCACGTCTGTAAATGATGTTGTCGTTCATGGCATTCCTAATGGTTATGTACTTAAAGATGGAGATATTATTTCTGTAGATGTAGGTGCATGCTGGAAAGGATATCATGGTGACTCTGCGTGGACATTTGCGATTGGCAATGTATCACCACAAGCAAAACATCTTATGGAAGTATGTGAACAGTCGCTTTATGCTGGTTTAGAACAAGTTAAACCAGGTAATAGAGTTTCTGATATTTCACATGCTGTTCAGACTTACCTTGAAAGTCATGGCTGCTCAACGCCTAGAGACTATACAGGACATGGCATTGGCACAGAGGTTCATGAAGATCCTAGCATTCCTAACTGGGGTGAACCAGGCAGAGGACCAAAATTAAGAAAAGGTATGTGTATTGCAGTAGAACCTATGGCGCACTTAGGCAAAGCCGAGGTTAAAGTAATGAATGATAATTGGACAGTAAAGACTGCAGACCATTCATTAGCTGCTCATTACGAACATACTGTGGCTATCACTGAAGATGGCTATGAAATCATGACAAAGGTACATAAGGAGTTGATCGATTTTGGCAAAGAAGAAAGATGACGTAATTGAAGTCCAGGCAACGGTCGTAGAAACATTACCAAACGCAATGTTTAAAGTCCAGCTGGATAATGGAGTAGTTATTTTAGCTCACGTTTCTGGTAAAATCCGTATGAATTACATTCGCATTTTACCAGGGGACAAAGTAACAGTAGAAATTTCTCCATATGATTTAACACGTGGGCGAATCACATTTAGACACAAATAGATCTTCCCAAAGGAGGCAGACACAAGATGAAAGTAAGACCATCTGTAAAACCAATCTGCGATAAGTGCAGAGTTATCAAGCGTAAGGGTAGAGTAATGGTAATCTGTGAAAACCCAAAGCATAAACAGAGACAAGGTTAATTATTTTTAGGAGGAACAATAGACAATGGCTCGTATAGCTGGTATTGATATCCCACGCGATAAGCGTGTGGTAGTTTCTTTAACTTATATCTATGGTATTGGTCCAACAACAGCTAAGAAAATCTTAGCAGCTGCTGGCGTTTCTGAAGATGTTAGAGTAAAGGATCTTACAGAAGAAGAAGAAACAAAAATTCGTAAAGAAGTTGAACATATTAAAACTGAAGGTGACCTTCGTAGAGAAACTCAGTTAAACATTAAGAGATTAATGGAAATTGGTTGCTACAGAGGGCTTCGCCATCGTAGAGGACTTCCAGTACGTGGACAGAGAACTAAGACTAACGCTAGAACGCGTAAAGGTAAAGCTACTCCAATCGCTGGAAAGAAGAAGTAGTAGGAGGCAGAATCAATGGCAAAACAAGTTGTACGTGGTAAAAAACGTGTAAAGAAGAATATAGCAAAAGGTATTGCTCATGTTCATTCAACATTCAACAATACAATCGTAACAGTTGCCGATGAACACGGTAACGTTATTAGCTGGTCAAGCGCTGGTGCTCTTGGATTCAAGGGTTCAAGAAAATCTACTCCATATGCTGCTCAGATGGCTGCTGAAGCTGCTGCAAAGGCATCTATGGATCATGGTATGAAATCTGTTGAAGTATGTGTAAAAGGTCCTGGTCCAGGACGTGAAGCTGCTGTTAGAGCTCTTTCAGCTGCTGGTTTAGAAGTAACTGCAATCACTGACGTTACTCCAATCCCACATAACGGATGTCGTCCACCAAAACGTCCTCGTGGATAATTTGATTTATATTACTTTTATATAAAATAAATATCTCAAAGAGGAGGGAAACAATGCAAAAGTTTGAAAAAGCAAATTTCAATGTTGAGACATATAATGAAGATGAAAACTATGGTAAGTTTGTCATCGAACCTTTAGAAAGAGGTTTTGGTACTACTTTAGGTAACTCTTTAAGAAGAGTATTACTATCATCTATGCCAGGTGCTGCAGTATTTGCAGTAAAAATCAATGGCGCTATTCATGAATTCTCAGCAGTTGATGGTGTCTTAGAAGACGTTACAGCTATCATATTAAATATTAAGAAATTAGTATTTGAATTAGATTCAGATGAAGATGTAACTATGGTTATTGATGTAACTGGTCCAGCTACTGTAACTGGTGCAGACATTCAATGTCCTTCTGAAGTTAAGATGATTTCTAATGATTTAGTAATTGCTCATGTTGCTGAAGGTCAGCATTTCTATATGGAAATGTATGCTCATAAAGACAGAGGTTACATGAGTGCAGATCAGAATAAGAAGTTCGTTAACAGTGTTGACGTAATTCCTACTGATTCTATCTTCTCTCCTGTTGTTAATGTAGCATATTTAGTTGAACCAACTCGTGTTGGTCAGTCAGCAAAATATGACCAGTTAACTATGGAGATTACAACTGATGGTTCAATTAAACCTCATGAAGTTCTTGCAATTGCAGCTAAAGTATTAGTTGAACATTTAAATATGTTCGTTGAATTAACTGATCAGGCAATGAATATGGACGTTATGAGTGAAGTACAGCAAGATACAGGTAACAAGGTTCTTGATATGACTATTGAAGAACTTGACCTTTCTGTACGTTCATACAACTGCTTAAAGAGAGCAGGAATTCAGACTGTTCAAGAATTAGCTTCTAAGACTGAAGATGATATGATTAAGGTTCGTAACCTTGGTAAGAAGTCTTTAAAAGAAGTTAAAGAAAAATTAAATGAATTAGGTCTTGGTTTTAAACCAATGGACTAAGTTTGTGGAAGGAGTACACTAATGGCAAACAATAGAAAATTAGGCCGTGTATCTAGTCATAGAAAAGCTATGTTACGTAACTTAGCTACTGATGTCATCATGCATGGTAAGATTGAAACAACTGCTACTCGTGCTAAAGAAGTACGTAAAGTCGTTGATAAATTAATCACTCTTGGTATTAGAGGAGATCTTCATGCAAGAAGACAGGCTGCTGCTATTCTTCAGAATGTAGTAGATCCAGCAACTGGAAAGACAGCTGTACAGGTTCTATTTGATGATGTTGCACCTAAGTTCAAAGGTAAGAACGGTGGTTATACTAGAGTTATCAAAACTTATAACCGTAAAGGTGACAATGCCCCAATGGCAATCATCGGATTATTCTAATCACAAAACCCCTATGATTTCATAGGGGTTTTTATTTTTCCTCTATTTGTAAATGATATTCACAATTTCAGAAAATGTAAGTGCTTCTCTTTGTCAACTAGGTTTAAACTCGTCTTTAAATCATTGCTTATGAATAATATTAAGACTATGATGAACTCGTAAAGAAAAGAGGAGGAAGCAATTATGAATATAGATGTTAAAAATATTTTAGATCAGGCAAAGGAATCATATGATCGTTATTTTAAGGATGCACCCGCATTACCAGAAAACCATGGACAGGATGTTATCTTTGATAAAGATAAGATGAAAGAAATCATCGCTAAGAAAGTAAATCAGCTTGAAGGTCATGTTAATAACTTAAATACACTTAAGAAAGAACTTGAAGGTGAATCTGCAATGGTTCTTAATAACACATTCCCTAAGGATAAAGAAGAATATACTAAGGCAGCAGTTAACCAGATGCTTGCTGATTATGAAGAAGAAAGAAAAAGAATTAATAATCTAGAAAAGAAAATCGATGAAATCAAGAAATAATGGAGGACACAATTATGAATACTAATAAAATTATTGAAAAAGCAAAAGAGTCTTATGATCGTTATTTTAAGGATGCACCAGTATTTCCAGCAGATCATGAACAAGATGTAATCTGTAATGCTGAAGAGATTGAAAAGATCATTGAGAAAAAGAAAGCTCAGTTAGATGGTCATGTAGAAAACCTTAATGCATTAAAGAAAGAAATCGAAGATACTGCAACAGATAAATTGAATAAGACATTTAGTGAAGATGCTGTAGAATATGCAAAGACTTCTGTTAATCAGATGCTAGCTGATTATGAAGAAGAAAATAAGAGAATTGCTGATTTAAAGAAAAAGTTAGCTGCACTTAAGAAATAATACCAGTTTAAAATTCTGGTATTATTTTTTTACTTAAATTTCATTCACACAATTTCACATTGTAAGGGAATTCATTTGTATACGTTATTTACAATTGAAAAAATAGTGTTGTCATCAAGTATTTTCTTGATTATGATACAACTGTAATCGGAAAGGAGGGAGTCTCTAGTATGAAAACAACAATAAAAAGCCTTCAGCAAGCTTCTTATACAAATTCCACTGACCCTCGACAAGTCAGCAAAAAGCGTCCAAAACCTTCAGTAAATCTTGCTCCCACCTCCGATCACAATAATATATCATTGCATATATTGTCCACACAGTTGAAGTGTGATGACAAAGATGACCTTTATAAGAAGGCCATAGGTAGAGCTAAAGATTCATTCAATCGTTATTTCCATGATCAGAAACATTTAAAAGATATTGATAAGAATAACGATATACTTATAAATGTAGAAGAACTAGAAGAAACATATGATCAAAAGAAAAATCAATTAATGGGTCATATGGAAAATCTAGAAGCAATAAAAAAAGAACTTACAGAACGTGCTAAAAACAGCATGGGACATTACTTCTCTAAAGAGAAGAATCAATATTATATGGATGAAGTCGATCATCTTTATTCTAACTATCAAGAAGAACAAAGACGACTTAAACAATTTAAACAAAAGATAGAAGATTTAAAGAAAACAGTGTAAAAGCTGTTTTCTTTGCGTTTTAGACCTCTTTTCACTATAATGAGCGATAGAGGTGAGAACTATGATCATTCATCAAATCGAACAAACACATTTCAGTGACTCTGAAGCACTCATTATTCAATTTATTTTAAATAAAGGTATGGATATTAATAATATGACCACTAAGGAGATTGCGGAAGCGACTTTTACTAGCCCTTCATTATTAATACGTATTGCGAAAAAAATGGGTTATGCAGGCTGGAATCAGTTTAAGAAAGCATTTCTAGAAGAACTAGAATATATGTATGCATCTCAGGATATTGATGCTTCTATTCCATTTCTTATTAGTGATGATATCTCCGTTATCTCTAATAATATATTTAAACTACATGAAGAAACAATAGAAGATACAAAACACTTGATGAAACATGATGATCTTATGGACGCATTAAGACTCTTAAGAGATGCGAAATATATTGATATATACACACGCCCTAACAAACAGCATCTGGCTCAATCCTTTGCCCAAAAAATGTATTCTATAAAAGAACGAGTAGATACAGTTATGATTTCAGGCAATGATTTACTTCAGGCATCCATGAGTGGACCAGACCATTGCGCTATTATTATCTCTTATTCTGGTGAAACATCGCATATACTACATCTAGCGAAAAAAATTAAAAGTAAACATACACCTATTATTGCGATTACAAGTATATCTAAAAGTAGTCTTGTTAATTTAGCTGATGTGAGCTTAAGAATCTCTTCAAGAGAAATGTTGAATACTAAGATTGGTGACTTTGCATCAACAGAATCTATTACTTGTATCTTAGATATTCTTTACAGCTGTTACTTCTCACTTAATTATAAAGACAATCTTAACTATAAACTCAGCATTGCCGGGGAAATAGATGATCAGTACTCAGAATATGAATATATTGATGAAACAAAAATAAAATGATACACTTAGAACACGTGTTTTAATGAGGAGGCAAATCATAGTGAATGCTGTAGATATAAATAATTTGAGTTTTGAATATGAAGAAGGTGCCAAAACAATTGATGATATTTCTTTTTCAGTACCTAAAGGCAGCTATACAGTTGTATTAGGTCATAATGGTTCTGGTAAAAGTACTATTGCGAAATTAATTATAGGATTACTAGAACCAAAAGCAGGGGACATCACTGTAGATGGTATTCATTTAGATGAAGAACATCTCTATGATGTCAGAGAAAAGGTTGGTATTGTATTCCAGAATCCAGATAACCAGTTCATTGGTTCAACAGTCAGAGATGATATCGCCTTTGGTTTAGAGAACTTATGTGTTCCTACCAATGAAATGGAAGACATCATTCAGACATATGCGAAAAAAGTGAATATGACTGAATTCCTTGATCATGAACCTACAAAGCTCTCAGGAGGACAGAAACAGCGTGTAGCCATTGCAGGAATACTCGCAATGCATCCATCTATTATTATTCTAGATGAAGCCACAAGTATGCTTGATCCTCGTGGTAAGATTGAAATCAATCATCTTGTCCATGAACTCAATCAAACACAGAATATGACTATTCTCTCTATTACACATGATATAGAAGAAGCAGCTCTCTCTGATCATGTTATATTATTGGATAATGGTCATATTATTGATGAAGGAACTCCTGAAAAAGTATTAACACAAAAGGAAGAATTAGAACGTATTGGTTTAGATGTACCTTTTGCGTATAAGATTTCTAAAAAGCTTCATGATTCAGGCTATCCTATTGAACCAATCATAAACAAAGAAAAGCTGGTGAAAGAATTATGTCAATTGAATTTAAAAAAGTAAATTATATATACGGAGAAAACACTCCATTTTCATATATCGCTTTAAAGGATGTTTCTTTAAAAATCCCTCAAGGTTCCTTTACAGCCCTTATTGGTCATACTGGAAGTGGTAAATCAACACTCATCCAGCATATCAATGCCTTACTTTTACCATCTAATGGTGAAGTAGATATCGATGAATTTGTGATTCGTGCTGGAGAAAAACCAGAAGTGCTTAAACCATTAAGAAAAAAAGCAGGTCTTGTATTCCAGTTCCCTGAATATCAGTTATTTGAAGAAACAATTGAAAAAGACATCATCTTTGGACCAATGAACTTTGGTATGTCTGAAGAAGATGCGAAAGAACGTGCACATAAAGTATTAAACCTAGTTGGACTAGATGAAACATATCTAGAAAGATCCCCATTTGAATTATCAGGTGGACAAAAAAGAAGAGTGGCCATTGCAGGAATACTTGCCATGGAACCTGATATTCTTGTCTTAGATGAACCAACTGCAGGACTTGACCCACAGGGTGCTAAAGAGATGTTGGAACTATTTAAGAAGTTCCAGGAAAGTGGTAAAACAGTCATCATGGTCTCTCATGATATGAACCATGTATTAAAATATTGTGATCATGTAGTCGTTATGAATCATGGTGAAGTAGAACGCTATTGTGATGTAGATGAACTCTTTAGTGAAAGAGACTATCTTGAATCAATGAGTATTGACTTACCTGTCATTACTGATTTTATTCAAGAACTTAATATGGGTGGTTTCCATATCAACCCATCTATTAAAGATATAGATGAATTAGTTGATGCAATAGGAGGAGAATACAATGGATAGTATGATTATTGGACGTTATCTTCCTCTTAACTCTTTTATACATAAAAGAGACCCACGCTTAAAAATAGGTCTTCTTTTATTATTCCTAATTGCGGTATTCTTTGATGCAGGTTTTATTGGTTATGGTATCTTATCTGCCTATGTCATTCTATGTCTTCTATTATCTAAGATTTCATTTAAGGATGTTATGAAGGCTATGAAGCCAATGATCTTCATGATGGCCTTTCTTGCCTTATTTAATCTCTTATTCTTAAATACAGGTACTGTCGTATGTACTCTAGGACCCGTTAAAATCTATTCTGGAGCCCTAAAACAGACAGCCTATATTCTTATACGTTTAGTCTTAATTATCTCTATGACAACCCTTCTAACAGCCTGCACAAAGCCATTAGACTTAACATTAGGTTTAGAAAAGCTCTTTGGCCCATTAAAGAAGGTTGGCTTTCCTACTCATGAAATCGCAATGATGATCTCTATCGCTTTACGTTTCATTCCTACACTATTAGAAGAAACACAAAGAATCATGAAAGCACAAGCATCTAGAGGTGTAGACTTCCAAGAAGGAACATTTAAAGAAAAGGTATCAGCCATTGTCTCTTTAATCATTCCTTTATTTATCTCTGCCTTCATGCGTGCAGATGATCTTGCGAACGCTATGGAAAGTAGAAACTACAACCCAGAAGCAACAAGAACACGTTACCATCAGGTTAAATGGGATTTAGGAGATACACTCTCTCTTATCTTCTCACTTCTTGTTGTAACAAGTGTTGTAGTATTGAGCTTTGTATTATGAGAATAAAATGTATAGTGACTTATGATGGAACACACTTCTATGGCTGGCAGATCCAGCCAGACAAACGTACAGTACAGGAAGAAATACAAAAAGCTATCTATAAGATCACTCATGAAGAAGTCACAATTCACTCATCAGGAAGAACAGATGCAGGTGTTCATGCAGTAGGTCAGGTATTCCATTTTGATATTAATAAAGAGATACCTGAAAAACAATGGATTCGTGCCTTAAACAACTTCCTTCCTGATGATATTTATATCAAGGATTCATTCATAGTTGATGAATCCTTTCATGCCCGTTATAGTGCTAAGAAGAAGGAATACCGTTACCTTGTTTCTACAAAACCCTATAACCCAATAGAACGTCTCTATGTCTATCAGCATAATCGCCCATTAGATATAGAGGCCATGAAAGACTGTGCACAAATCTTCCTAGGAGAACATGACTTTGCATCATTCTGTGTCTTTAATGGTTTAGGAGATACAATCCGTATCATTGAAACAATCGATATAGAAGAAAAAGATGGTATTGTCACAATGAGATTTATAGGCAATGGATTTCGTCGTTATATGGTACGTTTAATCTCTGGTGCACTCATACAAGTTGGCACTCATTGGCGTACAAAAGAATTTGTAGAAGAACTATTAAATTCTAAAGGAAAGAAAAAATGTTTATTCAAGGCTAAACCAGAAGGTCTTTACTTACAGGAAGTGTATTATGAAGAAAATGATTAACTATCATACCCACACATATCGTTGTGGACATGCAATAGGAAATGAATATGAGATGATCGAAGCAGCACTACATGAAGGCTATCAAGAAATAGGCATGAGCTGTCATATCGCTTTACCTCATTACCGTTCTCATCTTCTTCATTCACTTCCTTCTATTCGTTCTATTCAGGGTTTAAAATCATGTATAGGAGCTTTTTTAAGAAATGGTCCTAAGATGCGTATGACATATAGTGAAAAAGAAGATTATCTAGATGCACTTGATTACTGTCAAAAGCATTTCCACTATATTAAGATATATAAGGGATTTGAGGCAGAATACTTTGAAGACTACCTAGATTACTATCAGAACTTATTAGACTCCGGAGAAGTCGATTATTTAATTCTAGGGCATCATTTCCATAAACATAGCATCCATGATTGTTATTATGGTAGAAAGAATCTCACTAAAAAAGACTTGATGAACTATGTAGAAGAATTAGAAAAGGCCATGGACACAGGACTCTTCACTTACATAGCACATCCTGATCTATTCTTAATGGGATATGGTAAAATAGACGATATCAGTAAAGAAGTCATCTTACGTATATGTAAGAAAGCCAAAGCAACAAATACACCTCTAGAACTCAATGCAGGAGGTGTACGCAAAGGCAAAGTAAAGATGAATGAGAAAGAAGTATATCCTTATGCCAATGCATATTTCTTTCAAATTGCCTCAATGATAGGTAACGATATTATTCTTGGATTAGATGCTCATTCACCTGAACAGCTCAGTTATGAGATGTATCATTATCTAGAAAAACTAGCAGAAGAATACCATCTTCACGTTCTTGATCACATCGAATTCAAGAAAGGAAAACAATAGAAAAATTCAAGAGAATTTTTCCTTTAATCATTGACAAAAGTGCGAGTGTTGCTATAATAAGATTGTTCTGTTCAAGGGCTATTGCACCTTGATACAAGAATGCATGAGTTTGTTTGTTCAGGAAACAGTCTGACCCTTATCAACAGATGATAGGTTTCCCTGGATAAAATCATTTTAAAAAGACCCCGGTAAGGTTATTTTAAAAGGAGAAAAAAGAATGAGACAAACAACAATGGCTAAAGAAGCCACAATTGAAAGAAAATGGTATGTTGTAGATGCAACTGGTCTTACATTAGGTCGTTTAGCATCTCAGGTTGCTACAGTATTAAGAGGTAAGAACAAGCCTACTTATACTCCACATGTAGACACTGGTGACTATGTAGTTATCATCAATGCAGAAAAAGTAGTAATGACAGGTAAGAAGTTAGACAAGGTGAAGTACTATCACCATTCTGGATTCTTAGGTGGTTTAAAAGTTAAAACTGCTAGACAGTTCCAGGAACAGAATCCAACTGGATTCGTAGAAACTGCCATCAAAGGTATGCTTCCACACAACACTCTTGGCAGACAGCAGGCTAAGAAATTATTTGTTTATGCTGGTAGTGAACATCCACATGCTGCTCAGAAACCAGTAGAATTAAAGTTAAAGTAGGAGGAAGAATAAATGGCAAACGTACAGTACAGAGGAACAGGTCGTAGAAAAACTTCAGTAGCTCGTGTTATCTTAACACCAGGTACTGGTAAATGCGAAATCAACGGTAAGGCTGCTAAGGAATACCTTCCTTCAGACGTATTATTAATGATCGTTGACCAGCCATTAGAATTAACTGGTACAAAGGATAAGTTCGATGTAAAAGTTAACGTTAATGGTGGAGGTATGTCAGGTCAGGCTGGTGCTATCCGTCATGGTATCGCAAGAGCTTTACTTGAAGCTGGTTCTGATTACAGACCAACATTAAAGGCTGCTGGCTTATTAACTCGTGATTCAAGAGTTAAAGAACGTAAGAAATACGGTCTTAAAAAAGCAAGACGTGCTCCACAGTTCTCAAAGAGATAATATTATTTATCACTTATTACAAGAGACATACAAGAACTCCCTTTTGGGAGTTTTTGTTTTACCTAAAACTAGTTAGTTGTCGGAAATTACTGTAAGATTATATGAAAGTAAGTTTACATCTCCCTTCTAAATCGCTAAAATAGGAAATCGAGGTATTCCCCTCTTATATCTTATGTAAAGGAAAAGGGAAAATGGGGATTTATTTAATCGTATGTCCGTTAGTCTTTCTAGCGAGCTTTGTAGATGCAATTGCAGGAGGGGGAGGTCTCATTTCACTTTTATATAATATGAAGATGTTTTATACGAAATATCCAATTTTCCAGTCAGTGACTGGAAAATTGAGTTGGACTCATTATTGTGAATTATTGTATATATCAGATGATGACAAACGCAGTTTTTATGAAAAAGAAGCAATTAATTCAAATTGGTCAGTAAGAGAATTAAAAAGACAGATAAGTTCTTCATTATTCGAGAGACTGTTGTTATCAAATGGTGAAGCTAATAAAAAGAAAGTTCTCGAATTGGCGTTAAAAGGCAATGAAATTGCTAAACCAGAAGATATAGTAAAAGATCCTTATGTTTTTGAATTCTTTGGACTACCTGAAAATAAACCGATGATGGAATCTGATTTAGAAGAAGCACTTGTTAGACAAATTGAAAAATTCCTTCTAGAACTAGGAAAAGGATTTATGTTTGTAGGAACACAACAAAGAGTAACGTTTGGAAATACACATTATTATGTTGATATGGTTTTTTATAATAAAATTCTAAGATCATATGTATTAATAGAATTAAAAACTATTAAATTGATGCCTGAAGCTGTTGGACAACTTAATATGTATTTAAATTACTATGCAGCAGAAGTAAATGATGAAAATGATAATCCTCCAATTGGTTTGATCTTGTGTACTGATAAAGGAAATGTTGATATGCAATATGCTTTAGGTGGATTAAGTAATAATATTTTTGCTTCTAAATATGTAACATACATGCCTGATAAAGAACAATTAATTGCTCAAGTTGAATCTGTATTAGCTTCTAGTGATAATAAAACAGATTAATTTAAATTGTTTTGAGTTGTTTTGGTAATGCAACTTGTATACAACAAAATCATCTAAAGACCTATATTTTGTAAGGATTTGGAGTTCTCAAAACGTTAGTAATAACTTTTATGAGATATCTAGAGAAGTATTTGAACTTTGTAAAAGTTTAGATACTTTTTTTATGTGATAATGCAATAACTTATTTAAGTAATATATTATAAATAAGTTATTGTTGAACTTTTTTAAGTAATATGATATAAACAAATTGAGGTGATACTATGGATTATAAGTTTTCAGATGATTTAAAAGCAATAAGAGAAATATTGGGTTATACTCAATTTGAAATGGCTAAACAAATAAAGGTGGAGCAGGTAACTATTTCGAGAAATGAACTTCATAAAACTAATCCTTCAAATCAATTGATGGAGCGTGTGTATAATTTTGCTTTTGATAAAAAAATACAATTAAATCGATTAAAAGAAATGTTGTGGAGAGAAAAATTACCTTTAAATCATAAGTTGCTGTTTCATGGAGCAAAGGGAACTATAAAAGGATCTATAAATGTACATGTGGGAAGAATAAATAACGACTTTGGACAAGGATTTTATACTGGGGAAACTTATGTGCAAGCAATATCGTTTGTTTCTGGCTTTGAAGGATCCTCTGTATATTATTTGGATTTTGATAATCAAAATCTTAGATGTAAAGAATATCAAGTAAATCAAGAATGGATGATGACAATAGCCTATTATCGAGGTGCTTTAGAAAATTATAAGAATCACCCGATTGTTCAAAAAATAATAAAAGATTCAAGAAATTGTGATTATATTATTGCGCCAATCGCAGATAATAGGATGTTTAGGATTATTGATTCCTTTATTCAAGGGGAAATAACCGATGAACAATGTAAACATTGTTTAGCCGCTACAAATCTTGGAAAACAGTATGTTTTTGTGAGTGATTTGGCCATCTCTCAATTAAAAATTGTTGAGCGTGTATATCTTGCTGATAATGAGAAAAACTATTATAAAGAAATGAGAAGTACTGATTCTAAATTAGGTGATGATAAAGTGAAATTGGCAAGAATACAATATAGAGGAAAAGGTAAATATATTGATGAGATTTTATATTAAATGGATAAGGTGAAAATGATGAGAAAAATGGATAAAGATGGTTTGTTATTATGTGATTTACAAGGAAGTGCATTTGAACTTTCTGTTGAACTAACATCAACGAGCTCTGAAATATTTATGCGAAGATTTATGAATAGTAAAGTAGCAAAAATGATAGATAATGAAAGTGTTTTACAGATGAATTTACAATCAAAAGATATAATTAAACGAGTAGAAGAAGAATATAAAGAATCGAAATATGGATCCGTAAAATATACAAAAAACGAAATGTATTGGATAGGATATTTGTATAGATATTTTTCATATACGTATGAATTATCATCAACTCAAGTCTATAAAATTGTAAAGCCAAAGGAATTAAGAGGATTATTTTTACCATATCATACACTTAGCCCTGAACAGGCTACAGAGCGTATATTAGAAGCAAAAGGTATGATTTTAAACGAGGAAGATGAAATAAATAGACAATTTGAAATCTATAAAAGAATAAGAGGAAATCATTGACATTAAATCCTAATATAATTTAAATGAAATTTGCAATAAGTTGTTTTAAGTGGTTTTGGTAATGCAACTCGTATGCAACAAAATTATCTAAATCTTCTTGTTTTATGAGGATTTGCATTTTTCAAAGAGATAATATTATTTATCTCTTATTACAAGAGACATTCAAGGACTCCCTTATGGGAGTTTTTGTTTTACCTAAAACTAGTTAGTTGTCGTGAATTACTGTAAGATTATATGAAAGTAAGTTTACATCTCCCTTCTAAATCGCTAAAATAG
>ERZ869979.31-NODE-31-length-34229-cov-7.682156_pt1 | contig 34229 bp, 52 predicted proteins | sample MGYA00521269_ERZ869979 | MGnify/ENA primary metagenome ERZ869979 (study PRJEB32232, sample SAMN07284974) | human gut metagenome | biome: human-associated habitat; material: feces | host: Homo sapiens | place: Tanzania | collected 2014-04-05 ... | reverse complement strand
AATTGCCTACTCTCCTTCACGTGCTCTGTAGTATACCACCTCTCTTTGATTATACTATTATATCGAGAGGCACACTATAGTTTTGGTGGATTTGAGTTTGATTATATATTTGTGTCCGCGCAACGAAGGCGCGGGGAAATGGAGAAAAAAATGAGAAATGTAGATAAGTATAAAGATGAACTTATTAAAATGGCTAACGAATCGAGCGTCGTTCAAATTGACACAGGCTTCGAAGATAGAGTCATCTCGGGTTCTTTGGGTATGGACACGATGACGGCGAGAAGGGCAACACGCTGGTTTGTTAAATGGCTTTATGAAGAAGATAAATTCAAGTTGAACAAATGGGAGTATTTGATCTTCAAGTATCTTGCTGAAGATACAAAATACAGATACGTCGCCCGAGATAAAAGCAACTGTGTTTACGTTTATGAAAACAAACCGATGAAAACGGATGATTGCTGGAACATTCTTTTAGCAGATGGAAAATGCGAACTGTTATATTGTCTCAGTGAATTGTTCCAATTCGTGAGATGGGAAGACGATGAACCTAAAATGATTGAAGAAATTCTCGACAATTGTGAGGTGAAAGATAGTGACTAATCTTGAACATTATTTAAAGGACATTCTTAATCTTAAAGAGTGTTTCGCAATCTCTGAAAAGACAGGAAAAGTGGAAAATTGCGAAAGGTTTAATTGCGAAGATTGTCAATTTAAAGTCAATGAGGACTACGACGATACGTGTTACGAGAATGTCATGAGTTGGATGTTCGAAGAATATAAATCACCTGTCAGCGAATTAGAGTACGACATCCTCTATTACCTCTATAACAACACTAAGTTCCGTTACATTGCTAGAGACAAGGCGAAGTGGTTATACGCATATTACGAACCCCCTGTTAAAGGCACAGATTGTTGGGAAGATGGAGAATGCTACGGAACTTTAGAGTTATTCGGTGACTTATTCAAGTTCGTGAGATGGGAAGACGAGAAGCCAACTTCAATTCGTGAAATCCTAGAGAAATGTGAGGTGGATGAAAATGCATAATGTAGAGAAATATTTGAATCCATTAATCTATCGTGAGGAAATAATCTGCGTTAAGACAGATGATGGCAGTTTGCACTACTGTGGCGATATTCGCTGTCATGAATGTTTGTATCGTGATAGTGAATACGATGATTGTGTCCACGCATTTGTGGCATGGATGTTTGATGAATGTAAGGAATGTGACGACAGTGAGGTGATGGGCGATGGCAATTATTAATCCATGGATTTTCTATCTTATTGATGTTTTGAGCAGTTTGAAAAGCATTATTTTGACTGTCATGGTAATCATATTATTCGGGTCGATTGGTCTAGGAACGTTTATATGCATCTACCGATTTTGCTACTGTTATGGCGAGGACGACCGTCTTTTAATAACGCAGTTAACTAACAGACTCAAAAAGGTATTAATTATTTTATGCATTAGCACTGGTGTATACACAGTCACTCCTTCCGAGGAAACCATGTACAAGATGCTAGTCGCTCAGTATGTCACATACGAGAATGTTGACAAGGCTACTGAGACAATCAAGGACGGAGTGGATTACATTTTCAAGAAACTAGGAAAAGAGGATAAGAAAGATGAATAAAGAATTATGCATCCGTACGAACAACAGAGAGAGTTACGTATTTACAGTAGAACCTAACGAGAGTGGTTACACAATCGAGAAATTGTGGGGTGACATACAGAACGCAATCAATAATGATTATCCAAATTTCGACATCACTGCCGGAGACGGCATCGTAATTAAAACTCGTTATGGATTCATCGAATTGTCGAAAGTGTTATTCCGTCTCGATAACATTAGTTCGATTGAACTTTATGAAAAGGAGAAAGAATGATGACTAAACCTAAACAGAAAGACTTCGTCGAATGGGATCGTTTCGACGACGGACACGTTAATACTCTTCGTTACGCGGAAGCATTGGAAAAATACTGCGAAGAACTCGAAGGTGACATCCGATGGTGGACACATACGTACGGCAAACTTTGTCAACGATATGTATTCCTTCGTGCAACGGTTGGTACTAATAAGGAGGGTGAATGATATGCACATTCAGAAAGATTATCACATCTGCGACCACTGTAAAAGCGAGATACCATTTAATAAGAAGGTGCATGTAGTAGTGCTCCCTATTGAGTGTGGATTTAGACTAGATGGCGTAGCAAAAGAATTCAAAATTGAATTATGTAACGACTGCTACAAAGAACTTCTACACGTAATTAGAAAACACTTCCATCAGTGGTCATACTCATACTACGGTGAACTTGTCGATGAAGAGGAGAACGAAGATGAATAACAGCATGGATATTATTGGAGTATTACTTATGGTGGCATCAATTATTTTGATAGCAGTTGGATATTTTTGGAAAGAATAAAGGAGAAACAACATGGGTGACTTAATGCAGCTACACTTCGCTATACAAGGAATCTTAGACCTTATAGGAGTTGGAGCACTTATTATTTTAGCAATCGTATTAGCAATTTGGCATTTCATTGATTAAGGGGAATTTATATGGGTGTACTTGCTCAATTATATTTTGCAATACAAGGAATCTTAAGCATTATCGGACTTACAATGGCGATCGTTTATGTACTAATCAATTTGTATATTTTGTATTTATTAAAGAAAAAGTAAGGAGAATCATTATGAACTACTACAAAGAACCTAGAAGAGGAGACATCTTCTACATTACTCATGCTAAGAATCTTAATAACGGAGTAACTCTTGATACCGCCGGGAGACCTGGTGTGATTGTATCGAGCAATGAATTAAATAAGAACAGTGATTACATCGAGGTTGTGTATCTAACTACTCAACCTAAGAAGCCTATGCCTACTCACACATCAGTATATTGTAAAAACGATTCTACTGCTCTCTGTGAGACGATTCACACCATAGAGAAGGGAAGACTAGAAAACTACGTAAGAACCGTCAGCGACGAGGAAATGGACGGAATTGAGCATGGTCTTAACTGGTCTCTAGGTCTATATAAGGAACCCGAAATTAAATCAGTGGATGACTTCGAGCCAGGTCTTATCAAACTCACTAAGATGGACACCGATTCTGAACAGGTGCAGAAATCTATTCAGTTATCTACTGAACGTGATATGTACAAGAAATTGTACGAAGACTTATTAGCACAGGTGATCAAGTAATGCAGGAGTTATTTCAGACTAGAAACGGTCGTGTCATCATGGACGAGGATCTCTCATCCAAGATGTACCTAATCAAGATGTACCATCCCGAAAAGGCAGATAGTGACTCTTCGGGGTTCGAGTGGTCAGAAATGGGAATGGCGAATCTGTTCGGGATGCTCTATCTCTGTGAGGCGAGATACTGCCCCGAACACCGTTCCTGGTACACATATCACGAAGGAGCATGGAGACGTGACGAGGGTTCTATCCTCGTTTCTGAGAAGATAAAGGACTTTGTCCGTCTCATGATTCTCTACTGCGGTGAGATTGAGGACGACGACCTCAGAAAGAGTTATACAAACTTTGTAAATAAGATGGGTGACAGAAGAATGAGAGACAGAATCCTAAAGGACGCTACAGGTGAACTGAGAATCTCTGCAGCTAAGTTTGATTCCAATCCATATCTAGTCAACTGCCTCAACGGCACATATGACTTGACAGACTGCTCATTCAGAGAACACAAGTGGGACGACTTCCTCACAATGCAGACTGCGTTCAATCATACAATCTCACGAGATGTGAAGTGTGAGAGATGGGAGAAGTTCATCGCAGAAGTCACTCAGAACGACGAGGACAAGGCAGACTTCCTACAGAGAGCACTCGGTTATTCAATGCTCGGTATGAGCAATGAGGAGTGTATGTTCATCTTGCACGGTAAGACCACTAGAAACGGCAAGAGCACACTTTTGAACACAATCGAGACAATGTTAGGGGATTACGCAAAAGTCGCTCCTGTGGGCATGATTTGCCGTGGAGACAGACAGAAGGATGCAGAAGCAGCAAGTCCTACTCTTGCTGGGCTGAAAGGCAAGAGATTTGTAACGATGTCCGAGTCCAACGAGTACGGAAAACTTGATGAAGAGAAAATCAAGCAGTTCACTGGTGGTGAGGAAATATCAGCACGTGCACTATATCAGAGTGCAGTGACGTTCAAGCCTCAGTTTACATTATGGTTGTCATGTAATGACCTGCCCCTAGTGACAGACAAGTCTCTGTTCGCTTCTGAAAGAATCAAGGTGGTTGAGTTCAATCGACACTTCTCACCCAAGGAACAGGACACACATCTAAAGGACGAACTCTGCGAGCAGTCAAGCATGAGCGGCATATTCATGTGGCTCGTGAGAGGGTATCTTAAATATAAGGAAAGAGGTCTAGAAATGAGTGACAGTCTACGAAAGGTTGTCACTAAGTATGAGAACGACAACGACCTCGTGCTGCAGTTCCTGGATGCTCGATGTGAGACTGACGAGAACGTCAACACTAGAGCAAAGGATCTCTACCAGGCATTCAAGTCCTGGGCTAAATCGGAAGGTGTACCCGTTCTATCTGCTAGAAAGTTCAATTCGGAGATGGAGCGACACACTGAGTGGTACGACAGACAATCAACCTCTAGTGGATTGAAAATCTACTGGGGTGTGAAACTAAGAGAGGTGATTTAATGCTAACAGTAAACGAATTATTCGCTGGTATCGGAGCGTTCAGAAAGGCTCTTATCAGATTAGGAATCCCACATGAAGTTGTAGGTATCAGCGAAATAGATAAATATGCAATCAAGTCCTATAACGCTATCTACGGAGAGACTAGAAACTACGGTGACATTTCTAAAGTGGAAAGACTTGATTACGCTGACCTATGGACATACGGCTTTCCTTGCCAGGATATAAGTGTTGCTGGGCAGCTAAAAGGAATTGTCAAGGGCGAGACGAGAAGTGGACTTCTATATGAGGTTGAGAGACTACTCGCTCAGTCGGCACTCGATGACGAACTTCCCAAGTATCTGATTATGGAGAACGTCAAGAACCTCGTAGGGAAGAAATTCAAAGCAGACTTCGACTCGTGGCTCGAATGGCTTGATCAGATGGGCTACAACAACTACTGGCAAGTACTCAACGCAGTCGATTACGGGATTCCTCAGAATAGAGAGAGAGTCTTCTGTGTCAGTATCAGAAAGGATATTGACACAGGCTATACATTCCCTTCTCCTATCGAATCTGATGAAGTCTTGATGGATAAACTAGAACCTGTTGAAGACATTGACGAGAAATATTTCCTTTCTAACGAGTGTGTTGAATACAGATTCATGAAGAATCAGATTAACGAGGAAAAGGGCTACGGGTTCAGATTCTCTCCTGTAGAGAGAGAGAGCGAAGACAGCAACCACAATAACAACAGTTCCGACAAGGGACACTGCGAATCACATAACAGAACGTTATTAAAAGGTGGTGTTGTTGAATGAAACAGTGCTACCAGGTAGCAGAATATACAAATATTAAATATGAGCAATCTCGACGTATCTATGGAATGGACGGAATGTGTCCTACCATTACCACAAGAGCGTCGGGGGGGCATGAGGTGAAGATAATGGACAACAGACCAGTTATTAGAATCGCCGAAGCAACCAAAAAGGGGTTCGCCGAAGCAACCATTGGTGACAGCATTAACCTTGCTTATCCAAACAGTAAGACAAGAAGAGGAAGAGTGTGTGAGGGCAAGGCAAACACCCTCAGCACTAGTCCTCAGCAGGCAGTAATTACGGAGGACAGTAATATGGAAAATATCAGAATTAGAAAATTGACACCTAGAGAGTGCTGGAGACTGATGGGGTTTGATGATGAAGACTTCAACAAGGCTCGAGCAGTCAATTCAGACACACAGCTTTATAAACAGGCTGGTAACTCTATCGTTGTTAATGTGCTAGAAGCAATCATGGGCAACATGAATCTGATTGAAGACCGTTCTGCGTGGTTGGACGCTCTGCTAGCAGATTAGATAAGGAGAAAATCATAATGGCTAAAGTTATGAACGGTTATATAGGAACAACTAGATCTGAGTACTACATTTATGAAGACAACGTTGAAACTGTTAAGATTTTAAAGAAAGCGCTGAGAATGGCGATTCTTGATGCGATGAGCAATGAACTGAAATACGTAGGAAAGAATAAAGAAGTCAGTGCTTCTAAAATCGAGGACTTGTACATAAGATTGGCTAAAACAACCTTAGTGATGGAAGGAATAGAAGAAAATGAAGATTAAACAAGTTACAGAAGTTGATATCACATTCGACAACGGTTATCGTATTTACTTCGACCATGAACAGGACTGCTGTGAACATAATTACGCAGACTTCAAGCAGATTGACGAACTCGCATGGGAATGGGAGTTCGATGAAGACTTGAAGTTTGAATCATGTCCACACAGTGGATTCCGATTTGGAAACGAGGGTCGTATGGTGTTTGTACCATGCTACTCTTCTCAGAACGGGTACTATAGTACATGGATTGACATTTATTACGCTCCCTGTTGGTGTGGGGTCTTATTAGATGGTGGTCATGTCCTAGGATTTAATGCCAAGATGGAGGAATGTTAAGAGATGATTAGGGCAGATATTTATAGAACGTGTAGATATAAGAATGAAGACTATCTTTTTCACTGTTTTGAACAGTGGTCAAATGTTATAGGAGAATCTGTTGCTGTTGGTGGACATTCAGCAGGACAGATTAGTCTTGTATTCGCTCTAATCGAAGACGAAAGAGGACGTATTAAACGTGTGGATCCTACGATGATTACATTCACAGACAATGAATTTAAAGATTATTTTCTCAGAGCCAAAGAAAGGATTAGGGAAAGATGAAAATTGAAGTAGATCAAGATAAATTAGACATTTTATTGAAATTAGCAAGAAACCATTGCATCCCTTTGTTTAAAATCATCAATGGTGAGTATTGTAAGGATCAATGTCTTCATTGTCCGTTTCTAACTGAAAGCACACTCACTAGATGGTTAAAGGAGGATGAATAATATGAGGTTCAATATAGAAAATGAAAACAACAAATATCTTAGAGAATCGAAAACGAGTTTTGAAAACAATGTTCCGATTCTGACAGTTACCGAATTCGAGGTAGACAGAAAAACCAGCAAAAGAAGTGCTTTAAGCAGATTTTATTTGAAAGGACTGTTTAATTTTCCAAAGTTCTATAGAAATCTCGTCATGTACAACAAGAGTGATAACGGATTCAGATATGTCTTTTCGTTCTGTAATAATAAGTACTTCATTGACGTATATAAAATAGACGAGCATACGCTCGACTGGGGAAAGAATCTATGGAACTTAGAAATCTATGAAAGAGAAGAACCGATAAATGAATCTGATCTTCAAATGTTTGGATGTCAAAACTGCATGATTCCACCAAAGTATAAGTGTGGCAAGAGTTACCTGTACACACAGTGTGATGACGAGATGGTATTAGGTTTTCTAGAAGAATATAAGGAGAAGGAGAACTAAATATGGAGACTATGAAAAGACCGAGATTTGAAGACGTTAAGGGTCACAACGACGAGGACGATGGTATTTACGCAGATGCTTTAGATGAGTATAGCACTAAACTAGAAGAATATGCGGACACGTTAGAAGATCGTTGCAAGACTCTAGACCTCGATAACAAGACATTAAAAGCATGGAGCGACAGTCTAGAGAAGTACCTCAAGGATGTTGAGTTGGCATTAAGGATGGCTATAGCCGACGCTACCCCTCGTGTGGTGGACTGGGGATTAATTGCAGACAAAAGAGGTGAAAGACCTCGATACAATTACTATAATGATTGTATCTTTTCAGAGACCAAAGCAGTGTCAAATTTCTATATCGCAATCGCCAGCAAGCAGAGACTACAGGAAAGACTAGATATTGAATTGGAATCAAAAGCACAAGCAGCTGAAACAACAGAAATTAGAACTGTAAATGATGAAACCGTACAATTTAAGAAGGAGGTAAGAAATAATGAAGACAAAGTGGACTGAACCTGTACCGTTTCCTAGAAGTACCTTCTGTTTCCTGTATGATTGGTATATCCAGGGATATGATCAGAAGACAGGAGATCTTGATACTCTCGATATCATCAGAGCGCAGCTTGAAGATGCACTAGACAATGTAATTGACCATAACGATCCCAATCTACAGTTGTACGTGAAAGGGTTGCGTCATGCGTTATCTGTGGTTGAAATGAATATGGATATTCTAAGACTAAGAGAGAACACCGTACGATTGAAGGAACACAAATGTAGCGTGTGTGGTCACGATGAGTTCGTCTTTGTGGAACACAACTCATCTCCTAAGAAATACGACATTGTGTGTCCTGTATGTGGTGAGGTGCTTGATACAATTGAGGAGAAGACATTATGAGCAATAATATAGATACTAGACTGCTAGACAATGAAGAGAAGAAGACTCTAGCGAATCTGTTATGGAGATACTATTACGAGAAGAAGATGCTGAATGCTCTTCCTACTAGAAGTTATATTCGTGATGGATTTTCTTATGAAGACGAATGCAAAGAAAGAAATAGACGTGCTGCTGGTATCAATGATGCGTTTTCAATCCTCATGTATGAACTTGAAATCTATGACGGAGTGGACGTTGGTGATGCAGTGAGACAGAAGGAGGACATTCTACTGGCAAAGACACGTTAAAAGGCATGTATACGTAAGAGTGTATAAATGACACGCTCCGATAGGTAATGTATACGCATACGTACTGAGGTGGTGAACGAAAACCGTTCAGCACCTCAAACCGTGTCTAAACGACTTTTGGGCAAGTATACATATACGTGTACAATGTATACGTCCCGTATGGTATTCGACACGTTTACGTGTAAATGGGTGTTTAGGAAAATCCTAAAGAAGTAGTTAAAGTAGTTCAAATTCACTTTTTGCGTATAACTTTCTCATAGTAGGAAAATCCCTATATAGAGAAGTTACACGCAAAAACCTGTTTTCAACTACTTTGACTACTTCATACACCCCTAAATAGGTCAAAGGAGAGGTAAAAATGACTAGAAAAACGACTGTTAAGGAAAAAACGACTGCTGCAAAGGCAGATGTGAAGGCTGATATGAGAGCAACTGTTAAGGAAAATCCGACACCGACTGTGAAGGTGAAGAAGCCACGAGGTGGAAGCAAGTCTCCTGTAATCGGGAATAACGGACTGATACTAGAGAAGGGTGACAACACAAAATACCTAAGTCTCAATATGGCACTGATGAATATGCCTAACATCGACCTTGATGATCCCGTAGCCGTTCAGCAGAGACTCACGGAGTACTTTGCACTGTATGCTGAGGCAGATATGAAGCCGACTGTGGTAGGGATGGCTATTGCGTTGAATGGACATAACAGAAGATGGCTTTACGCTGTTACCCACGATGCACCAACGGGAGGGAGTGGTGCTAAAGCCAAAATAGCCAAGGACGCTGCTCTCGTCATTAAAAAAGCCTACTTTTTATTAGAAAATTTATGGGAAAACTACATGCAGAACGGCAAGGTCAACCCTGTTGCTGGTATCTTCCTGGGCAAGAACAACTACGGCTACCAGGACAAGACCGAGTATGTTGTAACACCTAATAGTCAGAATGAAGAAGAGTATGACGTTAACGATATCAAGAAACGATATGCTACGACTATAGAGACTACTGAGCGTAAGCAGCTTAGCGACTCTGCGACTCTGAGTGGCAGCGACTCTAGCGACTCTGCCGAGTAAGCGACTATGTAGCGACTCTGAGCCTCAGCGACTCTAGCGACTTTCGAAAAATTTTTGAAAAACTGCCAGCGACTCTGCGACTCTAGCGACTATAAAATTTATTTAGAAATTCCAAGCCAGGCGATCTGCCTGGTTTTTCTGTTCTATTTTTAAGATAGTAACAGATGCATCGTGTAAGCGCCAGGAGATAAAAATCTAGCGTCCTGGATTGGTATATAAATATATAAAGATAGATTATTTATATATCTTTTAAAAAATTAAAAATATACGTAAATGTACAAATAAACACTTGTAAAGTGTACGTAAACGTGTGATAATAATCATGTCGAAAGTAAAGGAGGAATAGAAACATGAAAAAATATAAAGAAATGCTTGCGACAATTGCAAAAACAAGTGCAGAAATTGAAAGCACTAAAAGAAGTTATAAGGAGTTAGAAAGTAGTATCACTGGTGACAGTCCACTAGAACGCATTAAAAAACGTAAGGCACTTACAAACGATTTGAATGCATTATCAAAAAAAGAGAATTATTTACATTTAGTGTTGAAATTACAACACTATAATTTACAAGTTGCAGCGCTTGAGGAGTTAAAACCTATCATTATACAGATTTTAGAAAAGTACCAAAACAAGCCATACGGTCCTAAAACAAAAGATAAAATCTGTAATGAATTTAAAGAGTTAACAGGGTTTTATATCAGCTTTTTTGATAAAAATTTCTACACTGAAATATATGCTGCTGATTATGATCATCATTTTTCTTTAAATATCGATAGTGATAACGATCATAAAGTACTTGAAAATAATCGTATACAGGTGATAACTGCTGATCATTTAAGAGTGTTCAATGTAAACGATTATATAAACGACATACCCGCATACATCGAAAAATTAAAAGCAGCATATAACAATCTGAAAGAAAAATATAAAGAATTCGACGCACTTGCACATGCTTATAATAATTTATGTGTGGGTGATGTAGAACGTGTGTCATATTGTTATCTGGATAATATAAGCGATTTATGCGGAATTTAAGGAGGGTTTAAAATGGTAACTTGTGATATGAGTCAAAAAGAATTAGATCACATGATTGATAGATTACATCTGGAATATATAGACACGGTTTCAGGGTGTTTACTGGATAATCTAATGTTATCAAGTAAAACATTATTAATTTTAGTAAGTGAAAAATATCTAAATTGCTGGTCCAGTTGTTATCATGTTTCAATCGCTGAAACATACGAAGAAGATAAACAGCTATGGAATGAATGGAACAAATTAAAGGAGGTTTAATGATGTTTATAAAAGAGTTTAAACGTGGCAATTATCATATAAAATATGAACCGGATGAAATAATACCCGCTGAAATTGATAGCATACTCGTTAACGTTTTAAATGAATTAGATATGTGCGATACCTATATGATTGGTGAATATTGGTATAATTTAAGTAATTATCATTGCGGTATTGATTTATACAATATTCGAATTGATTGTATCTATACTATTACAAGTATTGATATAGAAAGCCTTAAAGCTGGTGAAATGATAGTTTTAGCAGCTAGAAAACCCGATAAATGGGAACGTATAACAATAAACGAATGGATGAATGAATATGAATAAATTAGAAAATCTAGTAAAAGAATTTAAAGAAAATCAAAACATGATTGACATGTTAAAAAATAGCAATGATCAATTAAAACATGAAATTATCGCTTTAATGGGAAACAATGATACTATTTATATTGGTGTTTATAAAGTTACTAATAAGTTGGTAAATAGTAGCCGTTTCAATAGTAAGGCTTTTAAATTAGATCATAATGATCTTTATAATGAATATGTAGTAAATAGTAAAGTAAATAGATTTATTGTTAAATAATAGGAGTTGTAAATGTTAGAATTGATTTTATTAATATTATTTTTTCCGGTTCTTGTGATCCTGGAACTGGTTAAAATACAAAAATGAGCGCTGGTTATACAGCGCTTTTTATTTTACGTTTAAATATCACAAGTAAATGTATAATGTAATCATGATTACATGTATATCATATCAATGATAGCAGCTTAAAGCCTGGATATATCTAGAATGCTTAAAATATCGCTTCTAGGCGCTGTTTTGTGGTCATTGGTGTACTTGTAAGGGTATAATGTAAACGTCGCTTGTAGGGTCGTTTAAATCGCTTTTAAGAGTACACACCCCCACCCGTGGGGGGAATAGCCACAGGGAACCCGAGCCAGTGAGTGGCTTAAATTTCCAAAAATTTTAAAAAGGTACGTAAACGTACAAAAATATTCATTAACAATTGACATATATAACAACGAAGTGCTATATTAAACCTGTAAGGAGGAAAAGTGTATGAAACCGAGCAAAATTATTAGAATGCTGATGAAAATCAATAACAGAACATATCAATCTCTTGCAGACGAAACAGGCAAGAAGAGCAGCACGGCTGTTAGAAATCCGTTGACTAGAGAGACCAATATGCGAATCAGTACAATGAAGGAATTACTAGACATAATGGGTGCTGAAATGGTGGTGCGAACAAAAGATGGTGAATATGAATGGGTGATTGATGATGTTGAAAAATAACACGGAATTGGACGTTCAGTTCAAGATCATCGAGGAAGATATCACTCAGAACGAGATAGCAGAGAAGATTGGAACAACCCCTCAGTATCTCGGACAGGTGATTAAAAAGAAAAATATCATAAATCCAACTTTCGTGAAGATTTTGGACGTTTTAGGTTACGATATTGAATTAAAATACATTAAGAAGTAGTCAAAGTAGTTGAAAATCGGTTTTTGCGTAAACTTTTCCCTAATACGCGCGTACTAAGAGGAAGTTATACGCAAAATGGTGATTTGAACTACTTTAACTACTTGAGGGAGGTGAATATCTCGTGAAAGCGATAGGTTATATCCGTGTATCGACGGAGGAACAGTCATCTGATGACCGCTACGGCATCGAGGTGCAGAGAGATGCTATCAGCAAGTACGCAAAGGAACATGATTACGACATCGTAGACTGGATGGTTGACACAATCAGTGGAGCAAAGGACAATCGTCCCGAACTCGACAGGATACTGTACCATTCAGATGACTTGCCAGGTCACGATGCAGTGATCGTGTTCAAGAATGACCGTGTTGCAAGAGACACAAAACTGTATTTCTATTATTTCTACACATTGGAGAAGAGAAGCGTCAAGCTGCTCTCAACCGAGGAGCACTTCTCAGAGGGTGATGACTTCGCCAACATCTACCGTTCTCTTCTCATGTTCGTGGCTGAACAGGAAAGACGAAACATTGCCCTCCGTACAGGGAAGGGTCGCTCACTCAAGGCAAAGTGTGGGGGCTATTCGGGAGGAAACAAGCCATACGGCTATCACTGTACGGACGGTGCTCTTGTCCTGGACGAGAAGGAAAAGCCTATTGTCGAGATCATCTTCGAGGAACACGACGTAAGAGGTACTCCTCTACAGGACATATGTGATATACTGTACGATAAGGGATATCGCACAAGACGTGGAAAGAGATTTCAGCCGTCTACGGTGCGAGGTATCCTACAGAACAGGCTCTTCTACGAGGGCATGTACAAGTACGGTGATAGTGGCTGGGTAAGAGGAGTACATACTCCTATACTACCACTGTAATGAAGGTGCGTTGTCGCACAGGGATTAGATTCTCTGTCGATGACGTACCTTTTTGTTTTTTAGGAGGCTTTAATGGAGCAGTTGCTTGAGACGATTCTTGAGACGATAAGAATCTTGCCAGGTCACTACCAGGCTCTAGAGGATTTATACCACACTTCCCTTGAGGCGATGAAACGTGACGTAAAGTTGGGGGTCAGATATCTTAAGATACTGTCAGAAACAATTGAGGAGCGTATGCCTACGCTTACGGACGAGTCGGAGGTACGCAGACTGTTTGCTCTGCACAAGAAGGTTCTGCTTGCTGCAGCACCTTATGACTTTGATTCATATCTGCTGTATGTCGAGTGGAACAGAGACCCCGATAAGAAATTCTACCCACCTAGAAGAAAGGTGCTTAAACAGGTCGCAGAGGCGATGCAAGATCTTGCAGAAAGGAAGATAAGACTGCTTACGATATCTCTCCCACCAGGAACAGGGAAGACAACACTTGCCATCTTCTATCTGACATGGCTTGCTGGCAGAACTCCTAACGAGCCTATGCTTTCGGGGAGTCATAGCAATGCCTTCATCAGAGGTGTGTACGACGAATGTCTTCGTATCCTCGACCCCGAAGGAGAGTATCTATGGCATGATGTATTCCCTGGTATACAGGTGAGCAGTACCAATGCAAAGGACTGTCGTATTGACATCGACAAGAAGCAGAGATTCGAGACGCTTGAGTTCACCTCTATCGGAACAGGTAATGCTGGTCTGTACAGAGCGATGAATCTGCTCTACTGTGATGACCTTGTTTCGGGCATCGAGGTTGCGTTGTCCAAGGAGCGTCTAGACAAGCTGTGGGAGACGTACACAACCGACTTGAGACAGCGTAAACAGGGTGACCACTGCGTCGAGCTGCACATCGCCACTCCTTGGTCGGTGCATGACGTAATCGCCCGTCTGCAGCAGAAATACGGTGATGACGATGATGCAAGGTTCATCAACATACCAGCACTTGACGAGAACGACGAGTCCAATTTCGATTATGACTACGGTGTAGGTTACTCTACTGCAACGCTTCATGCTCAGAGGGAAATCATGGATGACGCAAGCTGGCGAGCATTGTATATGTGTCAGCCTATCGAGCGTGAGGGTCTCGTCTACTCAGAGGACGAACTGAGAAGGTACTTTGAACTTCCTAAGGGTGACCCCGATGGAGTCATTGCCGTGTGCGACACCAAGGACAAGGGTGCTGACTACGCATTCCTACCTGTGGCTTACGTATACGGTGAGGATTACTACATTGATGACTGTATCTGCGATAACAATCTACCGAACATCGTAGATGCGAGACTGACTGAGATACTTGTAAGAGACAAGGTGCAGATGTGTCGATTTGAAAGTAACTCGGCTGGTGGACGAGTGGCAGAGAAGGTACAGGAGGCAGTGAAGGAGAAGGGTGGAATCACTCATATCACTACTAAGTTCACCACTGCCAACAAGGAGACGAAGATCATTGTCAACAGTGCCTGGGTGAAGGAACACTGCCTGTTTAAGGATGATTCCATGTACAAGAGAAAGTCCGATTACGGAAAGATGATGAACTTCCTATGCTCTTACACAATGGCTGGGAAGAACGCTCACGATGACGTGCCCGACGGAATGGCTATGCTCGCTGAATATGCTCAGAGTCTTGTCGGAGCGAAGGTGCAGATATTCAAGAGACCTTTCTAAAATATTCTGAAAATCATTAATAAATCGCTTTGTATAGTACCCTCATAGTGGTATAATATAAAGTAGTGAGGTACCCTTAACGTGGTACCACCATACGGGTGCATGATTGCACGAGGCTAAGTCCTCAGCAGTCATGCACCTATTTTTTATGCCCGAAAGGAGGACAACATGAGTCACAAGATAGATGAATCAAAAGCGAAGATGCCGTCACGAGTAATGACAGGCAGACGAGTAATCAAGTCAAGTGTCAAAGAAATCACCCCCGACAATGTCATGGATGTTCTCCTCAAGGCTAAGAATGATCATGACCTCAATAGAAGCGAGATTGACTACCTCTACCAATACTACAAAGGTAATCAGCCGATTCTTAACAGAGTGAAGGACGTACGTCCCGAAATCTGCAACAAGATCGTGGAGAACCGTGCGAATGAGATCGTCTCATTCAAGGTCGGTTATCTGTGTGGGGAACCTATTCAGTACGTAAGCCGTAACGGCAACGAACAGACTGTAAATGAAATCAACACCCTTAACGAATATATGTTCGCCGAGGATAAAGCCGCACAGGACCAGCAGATTGTTGAATGGCAGATGATTTGTGGAACTGCATTTCGTCTAGTTCTACCCGATGAACCAGGTGAAGAGGATGAAGCACCATTTGAGATGTACACCCTCGACCCTAGAGATACATTCGTGGTCTATTCAAACGAAATCGGCAACAAACCTCTGATGGCAGTCAAGTACGCAGAGGATGACGACAAGATAATGCGTTATTCAATCTATACAGACAAGTACTACTTCTATGCAGAGGACGGGTTGCTTCTTGAATGTAAGCCACACGCTCTAGGAATGATTCCAATTTTCGAGTATCCAGCAAACAATGCTCGATTAGGGTCTTTCGAGATCGTGTTGCCACTGCTTGATGCAATGAACACCTTAGCAAGTAACAGACTCGACGGAGTCGAACAGCTTGTCCAGGCATTCATCAAGTTTGTTAACTGTGAAATCACCAAGGAGCAGTTCCAGGAACTACGTGAGGTCGGAGCAATCCAGGTAAAGTCACAGGACGGACAGAAAGCAGATGTGGGAGTGGTCAGTACAGAACTAGACCAGGCACAGTCGCAGACATTGAAGAATGACTGCTACGACTCGGTTTTAACAATATGTGGAATGCCTAACAGAAATGGTGGGTCTTCTACAAGTGATACAGGTTCAGCAGTACTGCTTCGTGATGGGTGGTCAGATGCGGAGGCTAGAGCAAAGGACAGTGAGAACGTGTTCAAGATGGCTGAGAAGAAGATGCTGAAATTAGTTCTCCGAATCTGTCGAGATTTAGGAGACTGCAATCTAAGACTCAAGGATATCGACATGAAGTTCACTCGTCGTAACTATGAAGCAATTCAGAGCAAGTCACAGGTACTTATCTCAATGTTACAGCAGGACAAGATTCATCCACAGTTGGCATTCCAGCATAGTGGAATGTTCTCGGATGCCGAATCTGCTTACTCAATGAGCATGAAGTACTACGAGGAACAACAGGCTAAACAAGCCGAACTGGCCAAACAGAAGGAATTAGAGGCTCAAAAGAAGAAACAGGTAATAGAAACGAGCCTACAGAATAAATGCGTCAGAGAAGACGTAAATCGCATTTTAGACATACAAGGTAGAGAAACCTTAAATCGCATATAAAACAAGTCACAGAAGACATTAAAAGACGGAGGATACAGCATGAAAATAAACGTTAACGAAATTGAAGGCTATGCAGATATGACAGTTGAGGAAAAATTAGCAGCCTTGGAGTCATATGACATGAAGCCCGATTATACAGGTTACATCGAGAAGAAAGTTTTTGATAAGACTGCGTCAGAACTAGCAGCCAAGAAGAAGGAATTGAAAGCAAAACTTTCAGAAGATGAACTACAGAAACAGAAGGAAGCAGAAGACCGAGCAGAGTTAGAGGCTAAGTATGATCAGTTGCTACGTGAAAGCAATATCTCAAAATACAAGGCAAAATTCTTAGGCATGGGTTATGAAGAGAAACTCGCTGAATCTACTGCTGAGGCGATGGTGGATGGCGATACAGATAAGGTATTTGCTAATCAGAAGAAACACCTCGAAGCCGTTGACAAGAAGATACGTGCTGAGGTCCTAAAGGACACACCTAAACCTACCGGAGATGGAGACGATCCGAGTATGACCTTGGATAAATTCCGTGCTTTGCCACCTATGGAACGTGAAGACTGGGCAAGAAATAATCCGGAGGAATATAAAAGCCTATACACGGCTAATGACACAGGAGGAAATCAGTAATGGCTCATAAGATTTATGACAATTTTTATCTATCAAACGAAATTGAAGACCAGTATAACTCCCACCTTGATTTAACACAGTTCTGTACTGTGGATAACTCATTAGTGGGTGAACCAGGCATGGTACGTAAAATCAACGTATACAAGGCTACAGACGGTACAGAAAAGTTAACAATGGGTAAGGGAAACACTAAATCCATTGAAGTTACTTATACACCGGAAGAATACCGCATCCTTTTAGCACAGAACAGATTCAAGTACTACGACGAACAGGCGATGACTGACCCGATGTTAGTTCCTGTCGGTGTACGTCACATGGGTACTGATATGTTCAACACTGTCAATAAGGACGTATATGACGAGTATAAGAAGGCTACTTTATCAGTAACAACTAAGGCTCTTAACTTTGATGCGTTCGTTGATGCAGTTGCTACTTTAAACATCGAAAGCACAGACAACGATCCTAAAAAGGTGGGTCCTAGATGCTTCGCATTCGTCAATCCAACAGATATGGCTGAATTAAGAAAGAACTTAAAGGATTCCTTACAGCACGTTGAAGCATATTCAAGAACAGGATATGTCGGCACAGTTGCTGGTGTAAACCTTTATACAAAGAAGGATGCCGACAAGGGCACTATCATTGTTGCTACTAAAGAAGCAGTTACCTTATTCAATAAGAAGGGTACAGAAGTAGAACAGGAACGTAATGCAGATACTCGTGAAAACAGCATTTGGTCACGTAAGTATTACCTTGCAGCGTTAACTGACGCTACTAAGGCAGTGAAGATTACTAAGTCAGCAACAGCATCTGTCTAGTAATCACAGGAGGTGAACAGCATGAATGAAGAACAGAAAATGAAATTTCTGAGAGCGATGGTCGGAGACACCGACAGCGAGGAAGTGTTGTTCGTATACCTCAGACTAGCTGCTCAGAAGATTCTGTCGAGAGCATATCCATATGACTCGACAGTGACAGAAGTTCCTCCCCAGTATGCAACGCTGCAATGCGAAATTGCAGCGTACATGCTGAATAAAAGAGGAGCAGAAGGACAGTTGTCACATTCTGAGAACGGCATTGTAAGAAGTTATGAAAGTGCAGATGTTCCATCCTCAATGCTCAAGGTTATTGTTCCTCACGTGGGTATTCTCAAATGAGAACGATGACTAGAAACAAGAGTGTGTTCTATTACGCACTGTATGACAGAAAAGTTCCACTCATTGACGAGTACGGCAACGAAACAGGTGAATATGAAGTGATTCATCAGAATCCGAAGGCTTACCGAGCAAATATCTCGGCAGCCAAAGACGAAGTGATCATTCAGCAATTTGGGGTAAATGAAGCGTATGACAAGGTTATTGTCATGGACGTAGATTGTCCTCCGATTGATGAATATACCGTTCTATGGGTCGATAAAGCGCCTTTAATAGACTCTAAAGGTTCGTTGGTGACAAACGGTTTCGGTGAGGTGAAGACCCCTCATGACTACATCGTCAAGAAAGTTGCTAGAAGTCTCAATAGTGTGTCTATTGCGATAAGCAAGGTGACAGTTAGTGGGTAAAAGAAAGATTACTATCGAACTCACTGAGAGTGGGATAGATAAGGCAATCAAGGAACTAGAGGAATATAAGAAGGACATCAAGAAAAAGACAGCACTTTTACAGGATAGGATTGCAAAAAGAATAGCAGAAGAAGCCGAAAAAGGGTTTGCAAGTGCCGTAGTTGATGACCTTGTCAGAGGAGGTTATCAGAAACCCGATGTAACTGTTAGTTACACGACAAAAGGCGACATCTCAGTTGTTATCGCACAAGGTGAAGATGCCGTGTGGGTCGAATTCGGTGCTGGGGTATATCACAACGGACATCTAGGTTCATCACCCCACCCTAGAGGGACAGAACTAGGAATGACGATAGGTGGTTACGGACAAGGAAAAGGTAAACAGAAGTCGTGGGGCTTCAAGGACGAGGAAGGAACACTCCACGTCACTAGAGGTACACCTGCTCAGATGCCTATGGAAAAAGCAATTCTTACAGTCATTGATGAGTTACCACAGCTTGCGAGGGAGGTTTTTGGATGATTGATATTGAACCAGAGGTGTTCGATAAAGTATCGAAAGTGGTTCGAGAAGAATATCCGAACATCTATATGACAGGTGAATATGTCAGAGTACCTCCATCATTTCCGTGCGTATCTCTAATAGAGGCTGACAATCAGATTTACAGAAATACTCGTGACAGTGGGCGTATAGAGAACCATGTCCAGGTCATTTATGAAGTAAATGTGTATTCCAACAAAACGAAGTGGAAGAAAGCCGAATGCAAGGCAATTATTTCACTCATTGATTTCAAAATGGAATCCATTGGATTCACAAGAACAACGTTGACTCCAGTGCCTAATTCACAGGAGGGAATATATAGAATGGTGGGTCGCTATAGAGCGATCGTATCGAAAGACAATGTTATTTACAGGAGGTAATACTCGTGGAGATTAGTACATATAAGACGTTCCTTATGACTAAGGAAACTAATACATGGAAGAAAGTAATCGACATTAAGGAATTCCCCGATTTAGGTGGAACACCCGAAATGATTGAGATTACTACCTTATCTGACAAAGTACAGAGAAACATTCCAGGTGTACAGTCACTTGATGCTCTTGAATTCACTGCCAACTACACTTTAACTGACTACAAGGCATTAAAGGCTCTTGAAGGCACTGAAAAGGAATTTGCAGTTTGGTTCGGTGGAACAGAAAACGGCGATACAGTCACACCTAATGGAAGCGACGGTAAGTTCAAATTCAAAGGTCAGTTATCGGTATATACAAACGGCGGTGGAACAAACGAAGTTGTTGAAATGACAATCAGTATTGCTGCTTCATCTGCTATCGTGATTGATACTGATGTTTAAAGATTAAACGGGAGGAAATAGAAATGGCTAAACAGTTAAAATTCACTTACAACGGAAAAGATTACGTTCTCGAATACAATCGCAGAACAGTTGCTGAGATGGAAAGATTGGGATTCGTTCCAGCAGAAGTTGAAACAAAACCTGTATCCATGCTACCAGCATTATTCCAGGGAGCGTTCATGATGCATCACAGACGTGAGAAAAAGGAAACAATCGACGCTATCTTTGCTCATATGACAAACAAGGATAAGTTAATCGAAGAACTAGTAGATATGTACAGTGAGCCTATCGTGTCAATGATTGAAGAACCCGAAGAATCAAAGGGAAACGTGAACTGGACAGTGAGTGGATAAGTGATTCACTGTTGAGCAATCCGTCCGAAGGAGAGGGTGGTAATCACTCTCTCCGAACTTATTCGGACGTTTTCTATTCCAAGTTCCCCTATTACTTATCAATAGGAATGACGGAGGAACAGTACTGGGACGGTGACTGTACTCTCACTAGGTATTATCAGAAAGCCGAGGAAATGCGTGCTGAAAGAGTGAATACCGAAATGTGGCTACAGGGGATGTACATCTATGATGCCATTTCTAGACTGTCTCCTATACTGCGTTCTTTCGCCAAGAAGGGAACAAAAGCAGAGCCTTATCCTAGAGATCCTTATCCTATCAATAAAAGAACGGTCGAGGAGCAAAAGAAGAAAAAGGAAAAGGCGAACATGGACAAGGGTAAACGTTTCATGGAAATGTATAAAGCCCAGTCCGATATGTATTTTAAGGAAAGGAAGTGATTTCAATGTCTACAACAGTTGAACAATTAGAGATTGAGGTTGAGTCTTCGTCAAGTTCTGCTGTCAAAGGTATTGATACTCTTTCTGCTTCTTTACAAAGGCTGAAAAACGCTACAAAGGGAGGTATCGGGTTAACAAGTGTTACTAGACAGGTAAACGAACTCGCTACCTCCCTTAATGGTTTAGATTCGACCAAGATAAGCAAGATCGAACGTTTCGCACAAGCCTTAGGAAAACTTAGATCTGTAGGCAGTATCAAGATATCATCAACCATCGGAAATCAGTTGAATAATATCAGTAAAGCTGTCAACGGATTAGATACAACCAATTTCGGTAGTCTCGATAAACTTTCAAAAGGTATTGAATCGTTAGGAAACACAAATGTCGCAAAAGGTTTGAGGTCTACTATAAATGCCTTGACAAAACTACCTAAGTTGTCAGAAACGATGAACACGATTGACTGGGCAACATTCAGTGCTCAGATGTCAATGCTCTCTAGTAGTCTTGACCCTCTTGCTACAAAGTTGAATACAGTAAGCACTGCTTTCAGTCGTCTGCCAGGTAATATTAATAAAACAAATACTGCCGTAGAGAAATCAATCTTATCTAACACTAAGGCAAAGTTCAGTTGGACTGAATTATATTCTAAGTTGCAGATTGCACTAGGTATACTTCGTACAGGAGTTAAAACGATTGCTGGATTGGTTAATCAGTCCAACGAATATGTGGAAGACTTGAACCTGTTTGATGCGTCAATGGGTGAGTATGCTGATTCTGCACAGAAATATGCTGAAAAGGTTAGTGAACTTCTAGGAATTGACCCTGGTGACTTTATGAGAAACCAAGGTGTATTCAATACAATCATTACAGGATTCGGAGTAGGTGCTGAAAAGGCACAGTTGATGTCAAAGAACCTAACTCAGTTGGGATATGACTTATCATCTTTCTACAACATCTCTGTCAATGACGCAATGCAGAAGGTTCAGTCGGGCATTTCGGGTGAACTGGAACCTCTTAGACGATTAGGTTTTGACTTGTCTGTTGCTAGACTACAACAGGAAGCACTTAATCTTGGAATCAGTAAGAGTGTTTCTAATATGACACAGGCTGAGAAGTCTCAGCTGAGATATTATGCGATGCTCACACAGGTAACTGTCGCACAAGGTGATATGGCTCGTACATTGAATGCACCAGCCAATCAGTTAAGAGTCCTACAGGCTCAGTTCCAAATGTGCGCGAGAGCAATTGGTAACATATTCATTCCAGTGCTTAACATGATTCTTCCTTATGTAATTGCAGTGGTTAAAGTTATTAGACTTCTAGCAAATACTATTGCAGGGTTCTTTGGATTCAAACTTCCCGAAATTGATTATTCGGGTATCACTGTTAATGCAAACAAAGCAGCCAAGGCTACTAACAATATGGCAAATGGTGCAGACAAGACATCAAAAGGTCTAGGCAAAGCATCTAAGGCTGCTAAGAAGTTAAAGAATGCTCTTTTAGGAATCGACGAATTGAACGTTCTTTCCAAAGATGACGACACTGCTAGTGCTGGTGGAGGCACAGGAGGTGGAGTCGGAGGAGTCGGAGGTGTCGGTGGTGTCGGTGGACTAGGTGGTAATGATTTAGGCATCGAATTACCGACATACGATTTTCTAAAAGGTCTCGTGTCGTCTAAGGTTGACGGTATTGTGAAAGAGATCAAGAAACATCTTTGGAGCATTATCTCAGTGATTGGAGCCGTGGTTTCTGCAATAGCAGCATTTAAGATAGCCAAATTCCTACAGAAGTTAGGTTTCATCGGTAAGGGATTGAAGCCTCTCATCGGAATAGCGATGCTCGTCGGAGGAGCGTTCCTTTATGCATCGGAATGGGCTAATGGATTCATTAATGGTGTTGACTGGAATATTCTTATCGGATTGATTGCTGGCGCAGCAGCTGTCATTGGTGGATTGTGGTTAGCAGTATCACCTTTCGCTGCGGTAATTGGAGCAATTGTCACGGGTGTAGGAATGCTTATTCTAGGCATCAAGGACGCTATAGATAACGGACTTAACATGATAAATGGACTACTCATAGTAGTAGGTTCAGTGTTAGGTGGTGCGGGTATAGGAGCATTAATTGGTTCTATCGGCGGTCCTTTAGGTTCGGCTATCGGATTAATAGTCGGTTTAGTGATCGATGGTGTCATATTAATCATTCAGAATTGGGATTCTATTGTGGCATGGCTCAAGAAGTTCTTCACAGTTACAGTTCCTAAATACGCTAAGATGGCTTGGGATTTTGGTGTAAGTGTCGTTACAAGCATTCTAAAGGGTGCATGGTCGATTATCACAGGTGTTGCTAAATGGTTCTATAACAATCTTATTAAGCCAATAATCGACATTGTAAAAGCCTCACCTATTCCAAATATAGTGATTGGTATTTTCAATAATGCCAGGGAATTATGGAATAAACTCGTGGGTTGGTGGAAGACAGTTTCCAAGGACGGTATCAGTGTCGAATCCCTAATCTCTCTAGCAAAGAGTGGCTGGGATACGGTTGCTGGCTGGGTTATGAGATTCCTAGGTGGACTTGTCACAAAAGGTATCAATCTAGGTAAGTTCGGCTGGTCAACAGTCGCTCGTTTCGTACAGGACTTCATGGGTAGTTCCGTTACAAAAGGTATCGGACTATTCAGAGCTGGTTGGAACACCATTGCTCAGTTCGTCTCATGGGCTTCGGGCTGGGATGTCCATAAAGGTATCGGACTCATAAAGAACGGTTGGAACTCCGTTTCTCAGTGGGTAACAGATAGAATCGGTGGCATTGTAGATGTCGGAATCAATCTTGTGAGCAAGTGGAAAGGCAACATCAAGGAGTTTTTCGGTTTATCACGAGGTGGTATCGTATCGGCTAACGGTGGTATCAAGATGTATGCTTCGGGTGGGGTGATTACTCCTCACACATGGCAGACAATCCCTAAGTACGCTGGTGGAACATCTAGTGCGGCGCATGGTTCAATGTTCGTGGCTGGCGAAAGTGGAGCAGAATTGGTAGGTCATGTAAATGGAACTACAGAAGTAATGAACAGATTTCAGTTAGGATCAATTATGCATAGTGCTATTGTGAACGGAATGGCTCAGTTCACAGGATACTGGCAGGCAATGAATAGAAACATCATTGATGGTGCAAACGCTATGATCAATGCAGTACTCGTTAGTGCTGACAACATGAATGAGAATATGCAGTTAGCAATGGCAGAAGGATACAACCCTTACGCCAACCTTGCGAGAACAGTTTATGACGATAATCAGAGAGGGTATAACGCCACAGATGATGATTCTTGGGAACGCAAGATGCGAGAGTTCTACCAGGCAAACGTTGAACCTACTCTTAGAGAAATCGCTAACGATACAAAGAGACAGGCTGACAAGAACGAGCAGACGATTGTACAGGTCGGTAATCGTACAGTAAAGGACGCTGTCACTACTCAGAATAAGGCAGACGGCTTTGACTTCACTAAGTAAGGAGGAAAATCATGGCATTTCTAGAAATAAATGGATATAGATTACCTCCTTGCAAAAGAGGAGTTGAAGTCGTTGTAACTACTGTTGTCGATAGTGGTCGAGACTCAAACGGTACTGTTGTTGGGCAGAGAGTCGGTAGGGACCAGTACAAGATAAACAATCTTGAATGGCCGTGGCTGACCGCTGAGGAATGGAAGTCGATACTACAGGCGGTTTCCAATTTCTTCTTCTATGTAACATTCATTGATCCTACTACAAATAAACTTAAAACAATAAAGATGTACTGTGGTGATCGTACGGCCGAACCATACTGGGTTGATTCAAACGGTCACCCTACATTCTATAAAGACTGTAAAGTCAATCTGATTGACACGGGCGAATAAGGAGGTAATCTATGCAGACAGTTTCACAATCGTACGCTGAGAGCATGAAATCGGCTCTACGTGAAAGAGCATATATCATGATTACCTTCGGTCTTGTCAACCAGGAGATACAGATGAAATCAACCGTCGATGATGGAGATTTTACATATTTCTCAGATAAGGACAACGTACTGACAAAGCATACAGATGACATAGTATACGCAACCCTAGAAGAGAATTTTGCTAAAGTCGACGGTTCTATGTATTTCCTTCCTCGAAAGAGAGAAGGAATCAAATATCACAACACAGGTATAGTCTCAAATAAATTAGTGTCTGATGCGACGTGTGAAGTCGTTATCAGTCTTAATACACTGCCTACGGACTTCAAAGGAATGACTATTCGTTTCGGGGATAACTATCCCGTCAACTTCGACATAGTCGGAAGCAATGGACAGGTGATTGAAATCAGAGACAACACCGAGTCAGAGTGGTTTACCGACAAGGTTGTCGAAGAAACGACATATGTTAAATTGAAGTTCTACAAGATGAAGAATTCGAGAACTAGATTGAGAATATACTCAATCACGTTCGGTTACGGTCTTGTCTACTATAACGATTCAGTACTTGATTCTACTCTAGAAACATACGTGTCACCTATCAGCGCAGATGTACCTCAGATTGATTTCTCGGTGCAGCTTAAGAATTATGACAGATATTTCAATGTAGATAATCCAACATCGGCGATCAACTATTTTGAGACTGGTCAGCAGATGGAGGTCAGATATGGTTATCAGACCCCTGGTGCAGATGACATAGAGTGGATACAAGGTGCGACATTGCAGTGTTCTGAATGGGAGAGTGACGACACTACAGCGACGATACGATGCTACGATGCGTTTAGAAATATGGACGCTGAATACTATAAAGGTATGTACAATTCAAAAGGGAAGAGTTATTACTCGCTCGCTGAGGACGTACTCGCTGATATAGGGGTGACGAAATACGATATTGATGAATCACTTAAGAAGATGTACTCAACAAACCCTGTTCCGAGAGTATCTCACAAGGAAGCGTTACAAATCATTGCGAATGCCTGTCGATGTGTTCTGACACAGTCGAGAGACGGTGTCATTCAGATTAAATCGGATTCACAGACGAAGAATATAAACGATTTCACAATAAGTCGTCGTGATATGACGTCGTATCCGAAAGTGATTAAACAGGAACGAGTTAAAGAGGTAGTTGTACCATGTACTGTCTACCAGGAAGACCCTGTTGAATCAAGTCTCGTCAGTGATACAGTCACTGTCAAAAGTAATGAGGTTGAGACATACTTCGTCAGCGACCCATCGTATGGATATAGGGTTCTCCTTAACGATTCGGAAGGTGGAGCAGATATCGTGGAGTGGGGTAATTACTACATCACTGTCAGATTCAGAACGACAGGTACTTACAAATTAGAAATACTAGGTCATCAGTATAAGACTGTTGAAAAACAGGCAGTGAAGTCACTTCACGGCAGAGGTAAGACCGTCACTTGGAGAAATCCATTAATCAGTGACATGAATATGGCATCATCGCTCGCAGAATGGCTGAGCGATTATTATTCAGCTGGTGTCGAGTATGAATACAACACACGAGGGAATCCCGAATTGGATGCTAACGACATTGTCTACCAGGAAAATGAGTTCCGAGACAATATGAAAGTCGATGTGTACAGGAACACTCTCAAATTCAAACAGGCTTTTTCGGGAAGCGTAACAGCTAGAAGGGTTGGTGATTGATGTGGCATGGGTTACACCTAAGACTGACTGGCATGGTGGAACCACGAATGGAGTATACAGTGGTGATTACTTCAATGCTTCGGATTTCAATAGAATAAAGAACAACCTGGAACATCTTCGTGAGATGTCGGTCAAGATGTATGACGAATACAGTATCGGTGTACTTGGAAGTGATAGAAACGTTGGAGATTATTTCTATGCAGATGAGATAAACACTCTTGAGCAGAATCTAACAACAATCAATGATCACACTCTCAAACGTTCATATGGTGTTGCACCGATATTCACAGAAAACGGGAATACTGTAGATTATACAGAGTTGAACAGAATCGAGACTGCGTCTCTTGATTTATATAACACACTCATGAATCAGCATGATGGAAGACGAATGCTGACATGGAATTTTGGAATGAAGGAGGGATTGTAAATGGCTTGGTCATTACTGCCTACAAATTATACAGATGCAGTGTGGAACGGATTGAAGAAGTATATGAAGGTGGATAATGCTGACGGTACAGTTTCCTTCAATGATGTGACTGCATATACAAATAAAGAGACATCGTTCTTTGGGGCGAAGGATGCTAATAAGATGAATGAGGCTCTTAACTATATCATGTCAATGCTGGAGAACGGTACTGACTTGTACGAAGAGTTTAAGACATATTTCGACACTCAGAAGAAGCAGTTCAAGACTTCGGGAGACACTTCGTATAACGAATTAAAACAGTATTACACAGTACTCAAGTCGAATGGAGACGCTTCTCTAGATACTATGGAGAAAGATTATCAGTCTCGAATGAATGCTTACGAAAGTGAGCAGAAGGCTGAATTTAATACATGGTTTAATAACATCAAGAATCAGTTGTCAACAGACGTTGCTGGCAATATACAAAATCAGTGTACTGAGTTAGATGAACGTCTAGCTGCACTGGAAAGAATGACAATTCAGAATGAATATTCTGCACCAATCGTTGTCAATGAATCGGGTTCAGCGGTTCTCCTTGTCGATGATGACGGAGATGCGATGGTGGCAGATTGGAAGTACAGGGAGGAATAAAGATGAGTTCAATCAGTGTTCAGACTAAGAAGGCTACCGAATTGACTTCGGTGTCATCGCTATCAGATTCGAATGTGATGCTAGTACATGACGGTAGCGGCTTGAAGAAAATCACATACGGTAATCTGAAATCTAAGATTGTCGGAGAATTAGAAAGCAAGATTACTGCTCTAGAGAACGGAAAGAAGTGGTCAAGTGTTGTCACACTCGGTTCTGTCTATGGAATATCATTCAAGTATAGATACAACGACGATTATGTATTTCTGACATATGACGGCTCGTTGACTAACAATCTCACATTTACAGCTGGCACAGGGTACGGCCCAGGTGACGGAGACTTACCTCATCTGATTGGTGGAATGGGTAACTTCATTTTTCCTGTCGCTACAGATGGTCGATATCGTCTTGGTATCAGATACTATCCGACATTATCAAATTGGAGATTATGTCTAATTTCAATGGACAATGCCACTGTTGCATCGGGTACATATATTTGTGGCTACGTACTGATTCCTAGAAATCTAGCAGGGTAAGGAGGAGACCAAATGAATACAGATAACGTAATTAATGTAGATATTGACACTAGAAAAGTGACCGTTCCTTTAGATTTCTCACTAGGAGCAGTCAACGACGATTCAATCAAGACATTGTCGTTCCGAGTACAGAAGAACTCATCATTCAGTGATGTTTCAGACTTGACTTTCAGTATCAATACAATTTCGGCATTAGGAACACCCGACCGTCTAGAATGTACAATCACTGAGGAAGACAACACAATGCTTGTAACAGCCGTTCTCAAGGGTACAGTGTTCGAAGCGCAGGGTAGAGCAATTATAAACCTATGTGGTAGAAAATTCGATTCAGAAGGTAATGTCGTTAAGAAGTGGGGGTCTGAGGACGCATATGTACTTGTAAGAGCACATACAGATGCCGAGAAGGCACTAGAAACAAACTGTCCTACAATCCTACAGGAAATCAACAGTAAGATCGAAGACCTTGATGTGGACGTCAAGTCGTTGAAGGAGTTCGAAAAGAAGATTACCGACATGGGTGTCTACTCTAAGAGTCAGATTGACGAGATGATTAGGGCTATCGTTGTTCCTACAAAGTTATCAGAGTTAACAGATGACTCAAATCATAGACTCACAACTGACGCTGAGAAGAAGGCATGGAATGCCAAGAGTACTTTCAGTGGCTCATATAACGATTTGACTAATAGACCGACAATCCCTTCAAAACTTGCTCAGATGACTGAGGACGCTGACCACAGACTGACATCTGATGCTGAGAAGAAGAAATGGAACGCTAAGAGTGATTTCAGCGGTTCATACAATGACTTAACTAACAAGCCTTCTATTCCTACTAAGTTATCACAGATGGTTGACGATACGACTCATCGTGTTGTCACAGACGCTGATAAGACAAGATGGGATAATAAGAGCGATTTTAACGGGTCTTACAACAGTCTTAATGATAAGCCTACAATTCCATCAACCCTTGCTGAAATGACCGATGACGAGTCTCACAGGGTCGTTACAGACAATGAAAAGACTGCGTGGAACAGTAAGGTTGACGACGAGGACATCGAACCTATTAAAGGTGGGATCGTTGACTTGAGAGCGAGTCTAGGACTTATTGACGACGTTCTAGGGTTGACCGTTGACTATAAGAATAAGACGTGTACTAGAATCGGAGGAGCGAAGAACCTAAACGCTGGTACAGACTTTGACAAATTCACTATGTACGGTGGACGTAAGAGATGTAATGTTGCCGATGACGGTACAATCAATGCATATTTCGGAGACGAAGGCTATATCGAAGACGGTTCTAACGGACAGGTCATGGTTTATCAGCCTAAGTTCTACTACATGGTTTGTCCACTAGTTGTAGATAAACAGAAGGGTGGAATCGGCTATCATCTAAGAAAGGCGAATTACTACATCAGTGATAAACCTAAGGACGGATTCAAGGTTCACCCAGCGTTTTATAATGAGGACGGACAGGAAGTTGACTATGTATTAATGTCTGCTTTCGAAGGCTCTATCTATGACACATCTGCTAGTGTTTATTTGCTAAACGACGAGCAAGTCATGAAGGAAGCCGAAGACAAGTTTTCGTCAATTGCTGGCGCTAGACCAGCGTCGGGCTTGACTCAATCGTTCAACCGTCCAAATATTGAAAAGATGGCCAAGAACAGAGGTAAAGGTTGGCATTCTTTAGGTGTCAAGATGGCTTCTATGGAACAGTTACTGATGATAATCGAAATCGGCAAGATGAATGTCCAAGATGGCATCGGTTGGGGTGTCACAAACGTCAAAGACGACAGTACACAGTCTTGTGCATCGTACACGGGAGCAACATCATCGTTAGGAAACACTACAGGTGTTGCCACATCTACTAAGGATTACACAGGTACTATACAGACTGAGAACATGAAACAGTCAATATCTTATCGAGGTGTGGAAAACTTTTGGGGAAATATCTTTAAATTTATCCACGGTATAAATTATTACTGTGAAGTCGGAAAACCGTTTGTGGGATATATCTGCAAGGATTTTAATTACGCAGAGTCTAAGAATGACGGAAACTACGAGGCAATCGGATTTGCGAGTCCGTCTGAAAATGGATATGTTTCTGCGATGGGATTTTCGGAAAACTGCGATTGGTTGTTTATTCCTTCCGAGGTGAAGGGTAACAGTACAGTACCTGTTGGAGATTATTACTATCAGAATAACACCTGGACGGGTTATAGAGTCGCCCGTTTCGGCGGTTGCTGGGGTAGTGGCTCGTATGCCGGCGGTTTCTGTTGGTATCTTAGTAGCGGTGTCGGTGATCGTCATCGTATTATCGGCGCTCGCCTGGTATATGTCCCTCACTAAAATACAATAAAATACGGGTCAGATGACCGCTGATAGACAGCTTACACAGTTATAGTCACTGCGAAACAAATATCATCATTATTCTTAGTCACCCATTTCAGCAGTTACTGGAATAATGACTCGAATGCCAGCAGTTTCTATTAGTATCTTAATAACAGTGTCAGTAATCGTAATCGTAATATCAGCGCTCACCTAGTAAATGCGTGTAATAACAAATAAAGGAAATCATCTGACCCTACCTCTTGGTAAAACAGAAAAGTCCGTCGAAAGACGGCTATGTGTATCAAAGCTGTTTTGGTAGGACTAACAGTCTCGAAGAATCAGTAACACGCATATACAAATTACAGAAAGAACGGTATTTAAATGAAGCGCTACGGAAACTTATATGAAAAGATATGTGATATGGATAATCTCAGACTAGCCCATTACAATGCTAGGAAAGGCAAGGGTTGGTACAAGGAAGTCATGGAAGTTGACAAGAATCCCGATAAATACCTTAAGGAATTACAGGATGTGCTTGTCAATAAGACGTATCATACATCTGAGTATGAGATATTCTACAAGACCGAAAACGGGAAAAGAAGAAAGATTTACAAACTTCCGTACTATCCCGACAGAATTGCTCAGTGGGCAATTCTACAGGTCATTGAGCCTTATTTAATCAACCATCTCATTTCTGATACATATTCAGCAATACCTGGCAGAGGGATACATAAAGGTCTGAACAGAATCACTCAAGCCTTGCAGAATGATTCTGAACACTGTCAGTATTGTCTGAAAATAGATGCTAGACATTATTATCAGTCGATTAATCACGATATTCTCAAACAGAAGTACAGAAAGATGTTCAAAGATAAGGATTTACTGTGGCTTCTCGATGAAATCATAGATTCGATCAATACGGCTGATGATGAAGACCTTGTACTCATCTATATGCTCGAAGAAGAGATAGACCCAAATACGGGTATACCTATAGGGAATTATTTATCACAGTATAGTGGTAACTACTATTTCAGTGATTTCGATCATTGGATGAAGGAGGTAATGAACGTTAAGTACTACTTCCGTTACATGGATGACATAGTCGTTCTAGGAAGTAGCAAGGAAGAACTGCGTCTGCTTCTCATAGAGATAAACAAATACTTCATTAACAATCTGAGACTTGAGTTGAAAAGGAATCATCAGATATTTCCGACATATGTCAGAGGTGTTGATTATCTTGGATATAGAAGTTTCGGTTCGTACACGCTCTTGAGAAAATCAACGTGCAAGAATATGAAGAGAAGAATGACACAGATTAGAAGAAAAGTGGAATCGGGTGAGATGATGAACTACTCTGAGTGGTGTTCAATCAATTCCTACAAAGGGTGGTTGAAACATTGCAATTCGTTCAGATTATCTAGAAAGTACATCGAGCCACTTAAATCGTATGCAGATGCATATTATGAAAGTCAGATTAAAAGGAGTACGAAGAATGAAGGATTACGGAAAGCAGAGAAGTACAATTAAACCCGATAAACTAGAACTGACTGAAACTAAAGTGTTCGTTTCTACTGATATTACAGAAGTGAATGAACCAGGAACAGACGAACGACCTGGATTCGTCGGATATGAGTTCGACCTTGTTGAATACGATAAAGACGAATTCATCAAGAATCAGTCTGAAAAGAATGCTGACCTGGAAGAACAGGTAACACAGACACAGATTGCTCTATGCAGCATGTTTGAGTCTATGAACTAGAGGTGATAATCATGACTGCACTTGAAAAGGCAATGATTGATGTCTATGCACCACTTGTTTATAAAGGTATCTACACTATCGACGGTGTTCCCAAAATCATTAGAGAACAGGTGAAGAAGGAAGTCGAAAAGAAAAGGGAGAGTGAGTAGATGACTTATAAGGACGTGATACCTTGGGTCATCAGCATTCTGCTACTCCTTCTTAACATTATGTCCTACGCTCACACGAGCGACAGGGAACGAAAAGATGAGATACAGAAAGATGACCACAAGTTCGATGGCATCAAGGAAAGTCTCTTGAAGGTCAACATGAAACTCGACCAGGTGTGTTCCACTACGAACGAGACACGTTCGGACATCAAGTCGATGAACCGTGAGATTAGGGAAATGGACACCAGGGTGGTAGCACTTGAACGAGACATGAAGACTGCATTTAACAACATTGAGGAATTGAAAGGAAAGGTGGACAAACTATGATCAACTTGAAAGTAAGATTTAAGAATCCCGTATTCATTGCACAGATTGTCTTAGCAGTGCTCACTCCTATTCTTGCGTATGCAGGGTTCACTGCATCTGACTTGACTACCTGGGGTGCTTTAGGCGAGCTGTTATGCAATGCTCTAGGTAACCCTTATGTACTAAGTCTTGTGGTAACCAGCGTATGGAACGCTGTTAATGACCCTACAACAGAGGGTATCGCAGACAGTGCTAAGGCAATGGAATATACTAAACCAAAGGAAAGAGACTAATATGTGTGCTGAAATTTATGAAATCAACACATACTTCGAGGAGGGATAATTATGGGATACACATTAAAAACTAACATCGCGAATAAGCAGAACTACGGTGGTGTTAGAGCATTAAACACTATTAAGTACTTAGTTTATCACTATACAGGTAATGATGGTGACACTGACGAAGGCAACGGTAAGCATTTTCATAATCATATCGTAAAGGCGTCTGCACATTACTTTGTGGATGATGACAGCGTAACGCAGTCAGTACCCGATAATTACATTGCATACTCTGTAGGTGGTAGATGTCAGTCTAATCACCACCCGTTATATAAGGTGTGTACTAACTCTAATTCTATCAGCATTGAAATGTGTGACTGTTATAAAAACGGTGTTGTTGAAATCACTGACAAAACACTTGAAAACGCAATCGAATTGGGTAAGGTTCTAATGAAAAAGTACAATATCTCTCTTGATCGTGTTATTAGACATTATGACGTCAATGGTAAAGCGTGTCCTAATTGTAACGGGCTACTAAATGATGCAACTTGGAATGCATTTAAAAGTCGTTTAACAGGTGCTCCAGTAACTAATACTGCGCCTAATCCAAAGCCTTCTGAAACACCATCTAAGCCATCAAGTTCCGATCAATGGGTGGCTGATTTACAGGCAGAATTAAATAGACAGTATAATGCAGGCTTGGTTGTAGATGGGCTAAAGGGTCCGAAAACCTTAGCAGCATGTCCAGATGTGCGAAAAGGTGCCAAGGGTAATATCACTAGACTCATTCAGAAACGTTTGAATTCTGTAGGATTTAACCTTTCAACTGACGGAATTTTCGGAAGTGGTACACATAACGCAGTAAAGGTGTTCCAAAAGAACAGAGGCTTAGGACAAGATGGAATTGTCGGCAGACACACATGGAATTGGCTTCTTAAAGGAACTAAGATGTAACATGGAAATGTTGACAATCTAAGAAACAAATACTAAAATATAGAAGAATTAATAGATTAGTGGACAACTTTTG
>ERZ869979.28-NODE-28-length-35443-cov-11.362636_pt1 | contig 35443 bp, 37 predicted proteins | sample MGYA00521269_ERZ869979 | MGnify/ENA primary metagenome ERZ869979 (study PRJEB32232, sample SAMN07284974) | human gut metagenome | biome: human-associated habitat; material: feces | host: Homo sapiens | place: Tanzania | collected 2014-04-05 ... | reverse complement strand
CGCCCGCGCGAATTGGGATAAAGGGGCATGCCCCTTTATCCCAATTCCTTAATTCCAGTTTCATTTTACAATTGAGGATCTAAAATTAATCTAAAATTAATTTAAAAAGTAGTTGACAAACACCTATATATTGGGTAAGATGGACAAGTAAAAAGTGGAAAGAAGAAGTGCCTACTTCTCGCCCGATTGATACAGTCGATGGGCCAATGTCACTAGATTAAACTCTAACGATAAGTGGGCGCTAGTACGCTCACTTTTTATTTAATATGAAGTAAGCGGAGGTGGCTTTTATTAGACGTTATGATAGAACAAAACCAGTAAAGAAGGAAGATCCAATTAACGAAAATATTCGTTTTAAGGAAGTGCTGGTTATTGATCAGAATGGAGAACAGTTAGGCGTTATGAGCAAGAGAGACGCAATGAATCGTGCTTATGATGCAGGACTTGATCTAGTTTGTGTTGCTCCTAAGGCAAAGCCTGCGGTATGCCGTATCATGGATTACGGAAAGTATCGTTTCGAGCAGCAGAAGAAACAAAAAGAAATGAAGAAGAATTCAAAAGTTGTTGCGATCAAGGAGACGCAGTTATCTCCAACAATCGATGTACACGATAAGAACGTGAAGCTTAAACGTACTTTGAAATGGTTACAGGATGGCGATAAAGTCAAGGTAGCAATTCGTTTCAGAGGAAGACAGATGGCTCATGTTGATCTTGGACAGAAGATTATGGACGATTTTATTGCGGAATGTTCTGAATATTGCGTCGTTGAAAAGCCAGCTAAACTAGAAGGAAGAACATTGACAGCAATGCTCGCACCTAAAAAAGCAAAGTAAAATAGGAGGAAACTTATCATGCCAAAAATGAAAACACATAGCGGTCTTAAGAAGCGCTTAAAGAAAACAGCAAGTGGTAAATTAAAGAGAGGCCATGCATACGTATCTCACTTATCACATAATAAGACACATAAACAGAAAAAGCATCTCGCTAAGTCAACATTAGTACACCCATCAGATTACAAGAGAATCAAGTCTCGTATCTAATAGGTTAATTTTAAGGAGGATATACACATGGCAAGAGTAAAAGGCGGATTTACAACTAGACGCAGAAGAAAAAAGACATTAAAGCTAGCTAAAGGTTACTTCGGTAGCAAACATGCTTTATATAAAACAGCTCATGAACAGGTAATGCATTCTTTAAAGTATGCTTACAGAGATAGAAGACAGTTAAAGAGAGAAATGAGAAAGCTTTGGATTGCACGTATCAACGCTGCTTGCAGAATGAACGATATGTCATATTCAACTTTCATGCACGGTTTAAAACTTGCAGAAGTTAACGTTAACAGAAAGATGCTTTCAGAAATCGCAATTGCTGATCCTGAAGGTTTCAAGGCTTTAACTGATTTAGCTAAAGAACAGTTAGCAAAGTAATCTAAAGTGCCAGAGATGGCACTTTTTTTCATGTTTAGAAAATTGATAGTGTGCTATGAAGTTATCTTATATAATATACACTATGAGTCTATTAAAAATACTAATATGCTGCGGTGGTGGTTTCTCATCAAGCTATGTCACTACACGTATGCAGAAACAAATCAAAGAAAACCACTTAGAGGATCAAGTACAGATTGATTTCTCACCCTTTAGCTTGATGCATGAAGTGATTGATCAATATGATGTAGTGATGTGTTGTCCACACTTACTCATGGAAATTAAGTTGCACTTCAAGGATACAGGAACACCTTTATATGTTCTTCCTCCTAGAATGTATGGGTTAATGAAATTAACTGAAATTGTAGATGATGCGAAAGGAGTTATAGACATCTATAAACAAACAAAACAGAATCCAGTATATTTCCCTGGAGAAGAAAATATCTTAAGAGTGACACGTATAAACTCTTATCACCACACACATGGAGGTGGAGAAAATGGGAACATTTAAATTTGCCTGTAAGATGTTGAAACGTGAAAAGAAACAGGCTATATCTTATGGTATTACTGTTCTTTTTACTGTCTTTGTTTCATTCATCTTCTTTAATATTATTAATAATGATGCGTTAATGGATCAAACGGCTGCCACAAGTGGTGGATCACTATCACAAGTCAGTGTTCCATTATCTAGTATTATTTCGTTGGTTGTTATTATATTTTGTGGATTAATGATGATCTATGCGAACTCATTCTTTTGTACACATAAGACAAAAGAATTCGCTATTCTTGCGATGAGCGGAAGCAGCTTTCTTGATTCAACACTTTACTTATTCTATCAAGAAATCATTATCTCTTTAATTGCCTTACCAATTGGGTATTTACTCGGTATGGTAGGTGCAATAGGAGTAAACTCAGTTATGTATCAATTCATGCATATTAATAAGTCAATTCTTTATATTCCTATGCGTGCTTTTACTGATACACTTATGACTATTGTGATACTTTTCTTTGTAACTATTTTAGGAGATTCAGGTTTCGTATATCGTCATGATATCCAAACACTCTTACATGAATCACATGAAAAGGTAGTAGATAAGAAATTACCTTCTTATCTTCCACCGTTTATTTATATCTTTGCGATTGTTTTATTAGTCACTACTCCTTATAGTCCTACCGGATTTGTATTTCCATGTTTCGTAGGAGGAATAGGAGCTGCTTATGTATTATCCCAGACTATTCCTCAATTACTTAAAAAAATTAAGAGTAAACGTTTAGGAAATACTTTAGATCTTGTTTCTTTAAGTCATTTATCTACATCTTTGACTAACTCAGGTGCACTTATTCTTATTTATGTAGTCACTAATGTATCTATGAGTGCGATGATTATTGCCCAAAGAAATTCACCAAGAGAATGGATGACAGCTATTATTGCATACATTGTAATGACGATTCTATTATCTATCACAATCATGTATAAATATGCTGCAGAAACAATGAAGAGAGTTAAATCATTTAGTAACCTTTATAAGATAGGATGTACAAGAAAGAAGATTGCTTCTTATATTAAGAAGGAAGTAGTTTTGTTCTATGGGTTACTTATTCTAATACCTATTGTTTATCTTACAATCGTAATGGTTCAGGTATATATGCATACACCAGATACTTTAGAACTAATTATCATGTTATTTGGTGTGGATATCATTCCACAAATCATTCTTGCAGTTATTACTTATTATATTTATAAGAAAAATGTCTATATAGAAATAGGAGACGTACTATGAGCGAAATACTAGTTGCGAAAAATATTACTAAAATATATGGTATTGGTACAAGCCATACTTTTGAAGCACTACATGGTGTTTCTATGACTATGAATGAAGGAGAATTCATCTGTGTCATGGGACCAAGTGGTGCAGGTAAATCTACTTTTATTAATAATTTATCTACAATTGATGTACCTACAAAAGGGAAAGTATATATCAATAATACAGAAGTAAGAAGCATGGGAGAAAATGAAATTGGTAAGTTCCGCTATGAAAACCTAGGATTCATCTTCCAAGAATTTAACTTATTAGATTCTTTGACTATTCTTGAAAATATCGCAGTTCCTCTTTCTCTCGCAAATCTATCACAAGAAGAAATAGAAGCAAGAGTTAAAGAAACAGCTTCACGTTTATCTATTGAATCATTACTACATAAGTATCCTAATGAGTGTTCAGGAGGACAAAGACAGCGTGCAGCTATTTGTCGTGCTCTTGTCACTCATCCTAAACTTATTGTAGCCGATGAACCAACAGGGAACTTAGACTCTCATACTTCTCATGAAATATTAGAAATATTCAAGGAGTTAAATGATCAAGATGGTGTATCTATTCTCATGGTAACTCATGATGCAATGATTGCTAGCTATTCACAGAAACTGCTTTACATTAAAGATGGTGTTATTGAAAAGCAAGTCGTGAAGGGTGATTTGACACAGAAGGAGTATTTCCATAAAATAGTAGACGTTAACTCAGCAGAGTCAATGTCTTTATTTGAGGGGGAATAAGTATATGAGTGGAATTGTTTTAGAAGGTGGTACATTTAGACCTATCTTTTCTTGTGGTATTATGGATTGTCTCAATGATCATGATATTATGTTTGATTATTGTATTGGTGTCAGTGCAGGTATCACAGATGGTGTTTCTTATGTCTCTAAACAACCTAGAAGAAATCTTGAGATACTTAAAACGTATCGTCATGATCCTCGTTATATCGGTTTAAGAAACTACAAAACAGATCATTCTTTATTTGGTTTAAAGTTTGCCTTTGAAACAATCTCTAATGAACTCATTCCTTTTGACTATGATGCATTTAATAATTCTAGTACAAAAGTACTTGTAGGTGTCACAAATGCGAATACGGGAAAAGCAGAATATCTAGATGGGCATACAATGGATAAACATTGTACCTTATTAAAGGCAACATGTGCTATTCCTATTATCCTTCCTGCTATTCAAATAGGAGAGAATGAATATTTTGATGGCGGTATTGCGGATTCTATTCCTGTAAAGAAGGCTATAGAAGATGGTAATAAGAAGCTTTTGATTATTCTTACTAGACCAAAAGGTTATAAGAAAACATTGAATTTTTCTACTAAATTTGCAGCACAGGTGGTATCTCATAAATATCCACTTCTTAAAGATGCTTTGCTTTCACGTCATATTCACTATAATGAAACTTTAGAATATATAGACAAACTAGAAAAAGAAGGCAAGGCACTAGTATTAAGACCAACTGAAGAAGTTATCATTGATTCTATGGAAAAAGATTTAGATAAGATTCAAAGAATCTATGACTATGGTTATTCACTTGCTTTAGAACATCTAGAAGAAATAAAGACAATATGTCATGAATAGAGTCTCTTGAAAGAGGCTCTTTTACTATTTATAATAAGTTCAGGAGTTGATGTGTATGAAACCAATTATAGGAGTATTACCCTTATTTGATGAGAAGAGGGATAGCTATTGGATGTTACCAGGATATATGAAAGGTATTATGAATGCGGGAGGTATTCCTGTGATGATCCCTTTTATAGAAGAAGATATTAAGCAGTTATCAGACACCTTTGATGGTTTTTTATTTACGGGTGGACCAGATATTAATCCTACTTATTATCATGAGAATCAGAAAGAAAAATGTGGTGATTTAGCACCTTATAGAGATACATTAGAAAGTCAATTATTTAAAGAAGTATATGCTTTAAATAAACCGATACTAGGAATATGTAGAGGACATCAATTGATCAATGTATTATGTGGTGGCACATTGTATCAGGATTTACCATCAGAATATAAAAGTACAGTGTCTCATAGAATGAAACCACCTTATGACAATAAACAGCATACAGTAACACTTGTAGAAGATACACCATTAAAGAATCTACTTGATTTATCTATTTTACCAGTCAATAGCTGTCATCATCAGGCAGTGAAAGAACTAGGAAATGATTTAAAACCTATGGCTATTAGTGAAGATGGTTTAATTGAGGCATGTTATGTACCAAATAAGAAGTTTGTATGGGGTGTACAATGGCATCCTGAATTCATGTATAAAGAAAAAGAAAGTCAGAAAATATTTGAAGAGTTTATAAGAAAATGCAGAGAGTAAAGTGGAATATTGAATTAAAAGGACATATTTATCCTTGCATTGTTTCATTCAAGAAGATGAAAACAATCAGAGTGAAAATCAGAGATAATTATTTAGAAGTCAGTGCTCCTATAGGTACAAGTGAAAAGTATATTCGTGATTTGATCTATGAGAATGAAGAAGATTTATATGCACGTTTATCTTCTTATGTTCCTTATTTTGATCTGAGAGATGGTGGATATGTCTATATCTTTGGTAAGAAATATCAAATAGTTGTCAGAGATATCAAGAAGAAACAATGTGCGATTCATGGAGATAGTATCTATGTATATACTTCCTATATAGAAAATGCGTTAGGTATATTTCTTTCTCAGACACTCTATGATTATTTAAAAACAAGAACATCACAGTATCTTCCTTTATTTAATCGACCTATGCCACGTACAGCAATTAAGCATTATAAGGGAAGATGGGGAAGTTGTTATGATACATTAAATCTTGTGACATTTAATTTTTCTTTAGTCTATTTAGATAAAGAGTTGATTGATTATGTAATTATGCATGAATTATGTCACTTTATTGAACCAAACCATTCTCCTCGATTCTATGCTGAAGTCGAAAAGAGAATGCCTGATTATAAGAAACGTATGAAATTATTGGAGGAAAAGCATGTATGATTCAATCAGTGAATAATAAAACAATTAAAGATCTTGTGAAACTTAAAAATAAGAAAACAAGAGATGAAAAAGGACTTTTTCTAGTAGATGGATTCCATATGGTAGAAGAAGCAAAAAAAGCAGGACTTTGTGATCTAGTCATTAGTACAGATGAATCATTAGAAGGACAGGATAAAGTACTTGTTGTATCTGATTCAGTTATGGAAAAATTATCTTATACAAAAACACCACAGCCTATTATGGCTGTATGTCATAAGAAGGATAATATTTTAAAACACTATGATCGTGTCTTAATTCTAGATGGTGTACAAGATCCAGGAAACTTAGGAACAATCCTTCGTTCAGCACTTGCCTTTGGTTTTAAACAGATTGTTATGAGTCCTGATTGTGTAGACTTATACAACGATAAAGCGTTACGCTCTACTCAGGGTGCTGTTTATCATTTAGATATAGTGCGTGATGAATTAAGTCATGTTATTCCTGAATTACAGAAGTTAGGGGTACGTGTCATTGCGACAAGCTTACATAATGCCTCTTCTATTGATGACATTCAAGCAACAGATAAGATGGCTTTTATTATGGGTAATGAAGGAAATGGTGTGAGAGATGAAACAATTGCCTTGTCTGATGCCTCTTTATATATTCCTATTGATACAATGGAATCACTTAATGTAGGTGTGGCAGCAGGTATTGTGATGTATACATTCAAGGAGGTCTCTCTATGATTAGACAGCATATCTATTTTTCAGGAAGAGTACAAGCTGTTGGATTTCGCTTCAGAGCGCAGATGAATGCCACTCAAGTAGGACTCACTGGCTGGGTAAGAAATTTATTTGATGGACGTGTAGAAGCAGAAGTACAGGGAACACCTGAACAGATCAATCTTTTTATACATAAGATGAAAAATGAACAATGGATAGAAATCACAGATATGGAAGTGAAAGAAATCCCTGTAGAAAAAGGGGAGAGAAGATTTGATGTCACATACTAGACAATCTCTTTTAAAATCTTTTCAGCATGCCTTTGAAGGCATTATCTCTACAATCAAGAAAGAACGTAATATCAAAATACATCTTTCTTTTATGTGTGCAGTCATCTTATGTGGTTTCTATTTTCATATTACTAAGATAGAATGGATGATCTGTCTTATTTTATTTGCACTTGTTCTTTCGTTAGAACTTGTCAATACAGCTATAGAAGCAGTAGTGGATCTTGCGACAGAGGATATTCATCCTCTTGCAAAGTTGTCTAAAGATGCAGCAGCAGGTGCAGTACTTATTAGTGCAATCATTTCAGCTATTATTGGCTTGATAATCTTTATTCCTTATATTATGTAAAAAAGCGGGCTATTTGAATAGTCCGCTTTTATCCATGATGTCTAATGCATGTTTAATTGTATCATCACTTTGTACAAGTGCCATACGTACATAACCTTCACCTTGAACTCCAAAGGCATTGCCTGGTACAACAAGAACACCTGTTTTATCAAATAATTCCTTTACAAAAGTTTCAGAATCTTTAAACTTATCAGGAATCTTTGCCCATACAAACATAGTGCCTTTAGGTAAATCAATATCCCAGCCAATAGACTTACATCCATTCACTAATAAGTCTCTTCTATGCTTATAGGCATTTCTTGTCTTTTCTACACATGATTGATCCTGTGTTAATGCCTTGATAGCACCTTTTTGAACAGGTAAGAACATACCATAATCTAGATTAGATTTTAATGATTTAAGTTTTCCAATAATTTCTTTATTACCAAGCGCAAAACCAATACGTGCACCTGCTAAACCATATGTCTTACTTAATGAGTTGAATTCAATACCTACATCCTTAGCGCCTTCAAACTCTAAGAAGCTGCGTCCTGGCCCTTCAAATAATAGTTCACTATAGGCATTATCATGAAGCACCATGATGTTGTATTTCTTTGCGAATACAATAAGCTTCTTATAGAATTCATCATTGGCTACACCACATGTAGGATTGTTTGGATATGACACAATCATATACTTTGCATCCTGTGCAGTCTTTTTATCAATCATATCAAAGTCAATCAAATAATCATTTTCCTTTAATAAAGGCATAGTCACAACTTTAGCTCCAGCAAGTAGTGGCCCATCTCTAAAGATTGGATAACATGGATCCTGTACAAGCACGATATCACCTTCATCTACTAAAGTTAAGGCAAGATGTGCTAGGCCATCCTGAGATCCAAGTAATGATGTCGTTTCAGTTGTAGGATCAATTTCCACACCATATCTTCTTTCATACCATTCTTTTACAGTGCTCTGAAGATCAACTGCATCCTTAATCGCATAAAGGTAATTCTCTGGCTTCATTGCCTCTTTCGCAATTGTTTCCATGACTTCCTGAGTTGGAGGAATATTAGGTGCTCCAATACTCAAATCAATGACTTCTAGTCCTTGTTTCTTTCTTTCACTACGCATATTTGCTAGTGTAGTGAAGATGCTTTCTCCGAAGAGATCCATTCTTTTTGAAAATTTCATTTTTATATACGCCCTCTCTTCAAGTATCATAATACAAATAACCAACAAAAGAAAGAGGGTTTCGGCTTGTTCGATAGATAAGATTTCATCTTGTCTTTTTCCTAATTATTAGGTATAATACATGAGAACACGAAGAAAAGGACTAGTATGTAATATACTTATATTGAGAGAGGAAGAGACTGGTGGAAATCTTCTTATAAGATATTATTGAATTCACCTTGGAGTGCGGCTAATCCCCGCCGTAACACTGACGTTATAAGTGATAAAGTGCATATGGTGTATACTATATGAATTTAGGATGGTACCGCGATTTAAGTCGTTCCTATTGGAACGGCTTTTTATTTTTTTAAGGAGGAAAGTTATGGATGAATTATTAAAAATCCAGGAAGAAGCACTTGCAAAGATTTCAGCATGTACTGATGCGAAAGAATTAAATGACTTACGTGTATTCTATCTTGGTAAAAAAGGACCTATTCAGGCTGCTATGAAATCAATGAAGACTATGGCTCCTGAAGAAAGAAAAACATTTGGACAGGTTTCAAATAAGACTAAACAGGAAATTGGACAGGCTATTGAAGAAAAGAAAGCTTATTTAGAAGAAAAAGCTTTAAACGAACGTTTACTTGCTGAAGATATTGATATCTCTTTACCAGGTAATCGTCTACCAGTAGGATCTGTACATCCTTTAACACGTGTTAAGGAAGACTTAGAAGAATTATTCTTAGGTATGGGATATAAGGTTGCTGAAGGACCTGAAGTAGAATCAGATCATTTCAACTTCGAATTAATGAACTTACCTAAAGGACACCCTGCAAGAGATATGCAGGATACATTCTATATTGATGAAAATACATTAATGAGAACACATACTTCTCCTGTACAGGCACATGTTATGTTAGAAGCAAAGGGTAAGGGACCAATCAAGGTTATCTGCCCTGGTAAGACATACCGTCGTGATGATGATGATGCGACTCATTCACATCAGTTCATGCAGTGTGAAGGACTAGTCATCGATAAGAACATTACTATGGGTGATTTAAAGGGTACATTAGATGTTTTCGCTAAGAAGATGTTTGGTGAAAAGCGTGAAATTCGTTTAAGACCTTCTTATTTCCCATTCACAGAACCAAGTGTAGAAGTAGATATCTCTTGTGCCAACTGTGGTGGTAAAGGCTGTGCTATGTGTAAAGGTACTGGATGGATTGAAGTATTAGGTGCTGGTATGGTAAACCCTCATGTATTAGAAATGTGTGGATTTGATCCTAAGGAATACCAGGGATTTGCATTTGGTATCGGACTAGAAAGAGTTGCTATGTTGAAATATGATATTGATAATATCCGTGATTTCTACAACAATGACTTAAGATTCTTAGAACAGTTCGAAAGAAAGGAGTAGTATATGTTAGCTAGTTTACATTTATTAAATAGATATGTGAAAGTAGATGATCAAGATCCTGCAGAACTTGCAGAAAAGATCACTCGTATTGGATTAGAAGTAGAAGGACAGGGACCTCTTGCAAAAGGGACTAAACTTGTAGTTGGTTATGTAAAGGAATGTATTGAACATCCTAACTCAGACCATCTTCATATCTGTCAGGTAGAAACTGCCCCAGGTGAAGTAAGACAGATTGTATGTGGTGCACCTAATGTTGCTGCTGGTGAAAAGGTTATTGTTGCATTACCGGGTTGTGAACTTGAAGGTGGCAAGATTTCTTCAGGTGCTATTAGAGGTGAACAGTCTGATGGTATGATCTGTTCTATTGCAGAACTAGGACTCGATAACCGTTTATTAAAAGAAGAAGATAAAGCTGGTATTCATGTGTTACCAGAAGATGCACCAGTAGGTACAGAAGCATTATCATATCTTGGTTTAGATGATTATATTCTTGATATTGGTTTAACACCAAATAGAGCTGATTGTATGGCTATGCAGTCTTTAGCTTATGAAGCAGCTGCTGTATTAGGTAGAAAGGTTACTTTACCAGAAATCAAGAAATATCCTGAAGAAAAGAGTGAAATTGAAGTTCATGTAGAAACTCCATTATGTTCATTCTTTGGTGCTAAATTAGTGAAGGGTGTAACAACTAAAGAATCACCTAAATGGATGCAAAATGCACTTCTTGCATCTGGTATCAAGCCTATTAATAATATTGTAGATATTTCTAACTTCGTTATGGTTGAAACAGGTCAGCCTATTCATATGTATGATTATGATAAGCTTGTAAAGAAGGCTTTCGTCATCAAGACTGGATTCAATCAGAAGGCTGTTCTTCTTGATGAAAATGAATATGATATCTTACCAGAAGATGTTGTTGTATCAACAGATGATGGTATTGGATGTATTGCAGGTGTTATGGGTGGTAATGACACTAAGATTGATGACAATACAAAGAATATCGTTATTGAAGCAGCTACTTTTGATGGGGCTGCATTAAGAAATACAGCAAGACGTATGAACTTATTAACAGATGCATCACAGCATTATATCAAGGGTGCTCTTGATACAATGAGCTCATTAAAGGTATTAGATCGCTGCACTGATTTGTTAGTACAGTATGCTGATGCAACTACTATTTATGAAACAGTTCATACACCATTAGATGAAACAAGAAAAACTGTTACTATTGAATTATCAAGAGTAAATGGCTTACTTGGTACTTCATTAACAGTGAAAGAAGTATCTGATATCTTCGATAGCTTATGCTTCGAATATACATTAGAAGATGAATTATTCACTGTCACTGTACCTACATATCGTAATGATATTTCTATGGATGCAGACTTAGTAGAAGAAGTCGCACGTATCTATGGATATGATAATCTTCCAACTACTTTACCAGTGATGAATATGACAGATGGTGTATTAACACCAAAACAGTCTAAAGAACAATTAATCAGACATACACTTGTGGATTTAGGTTTACATGAAACATTAACTTATACATTAACAAGTGAAGCGACTGTCAATGAATTCAACTTATTCCATCCTTCAGACAATACAGTTAAGTTAATGAGTCCTTTAGGTGAAGAAAGAAGTGCTGCAAGAAAATCATTAATTGGTTCTCTTTTACAGACTATTCATTACAACAACGCACATTCAAATAAGGATGTTAACATCTTTGAAATTGCGAATACATATTCTGATAAGGAAGTATCTAATCTTGCGATTGCAGTAAGTGGAGACTATGTCAATGTACCTTGGATGGGCAAGAAGGAAGCAGTTGATTTCTATCTTGTGAAAGGTTTCGTAGAAACTTTATTCAAGAAATTATGTATTGAAGAATCACGTTATACTTTTGAAAAGGTAGAAGCAGACAATAAAGATTTCCACCCAGGTAGAAGCGGTTATATCAAGATGGGTAAGGAAATTGTAGGTGTCATTGGACAGGTACATCCTGCAAAGGCAAAGGCTTATGAAGTCAATGATACATATGTGGCAGAATTAAACTTAACAGCTATTCTTGCATTACGTACTCGTACATTAAAATTCAAGGCTATTCCTCAATACCCAGCTGTATCTCGTGATATCGCTTTAGTTGTTGATTCAAAAGTACCTGCAGCAGATGTTGTTAAGACTATCAAACGTGCAAGCAAACAGCTTGTAAAGAGCGCAGAAGTATTTGATGTTTATGAAGGTGAACATATGGAAGAAGGTAAGAAGTCATTGGCTATTTCATTATTATTCCAGGATCCATCTCGTACATTAGATGAAGCAACAATCAACTCAGCTATGGAGAAAATTCTTGAAGCCTGCAAGAAAGACCATAACGCCGTATTAAGAGGTTAAGATCAGTGCATGCACTGATCTTTTTTTCAGATTTGGACGGGACACTTCTTCATAGTGATAACTCACTTTCTAATACAACATTACAGGCTATAAAGAAAGTAAAGAATCATGATGATTTATTTGTCCCTATCTCTTCAAGACTTCCTGAAAGTATACAATCATTTATACCTTGTGAAGCACCAATAGTTGCTCATAACGGGGCGATGATTATCTTGGAAAATAAGATTATTTCCTATACAATTCCTACTCAAACAGCTTATGATATATGTTCTTATTGTAATGATTTAGATTGGAATATTTATGATGGTAATAACTGGTATTCGACAAATCAATATTTTAAAGATCATTCTATTGAGGAATCCTATATTGGTAAAACATCTATTAAAATAGAATTAGAAGATATTAAAAAAATACAGACCATTCATAAAATAGTCTGTATTGGCTCTATTGATACCGTCACTTCTTATTTAGAAGAAACATATTCCTCTTTACATATTACTCGCAGCGCTTCTTATTATCTAGAAATCACTAATATTGAAGCTACTAAATCCAATGCACTAAAAACAGTGGCTAATCATTATCAAATTCCATTAGAGAATACAATCGCTTTTGGCGATTATTATAATGATGAAGATATGTTAGAGATGGCTGGGGTAAGCTATGTCGTAGACAATGCCCCTGATGATTTAAAACAAAAAGTAGATCATGTTACATTAAGTAATAATGACGATGGTGTAGCAGTTATTCTAAATCAATTTTACGATAAGGAATCGCTTTAATGGTTTCTTTAAAAAAGCCTGGATCCACTAAATCAAGAAGCTGAACACCTTTCTTTTCAATATCTAAAGCAGGATGATTATGCTTTGTGATATTAGTGATGATTTTAAAATCTGTATTTTTCTTAGCGGTTTTAATATAACGCTGTCCATTTACTGATAAGCCAAGGATATGAATATAATCAATATCCTTGGCTTTTTTCATTTCTTCTTTTGTGTTATGTAGAAGAATATGAATAAGCATTCTTTGTATTCTGCTTCTTGTATAACGTTTACTTGTTAACGCATTGATGAGCTCTTCTAGATTATTTGTTTCTTGATTCACTTTATACAAACGATCATCTAATCCTTCTTCAATCATATGAAGATTATTAAGAGGAGTAAAGGTAATCAAATACTTTAAATATGGATAAAACTCATTGAGTGTAAAGAAATGAGAATCTTTATATGTCTCATATCCTGGTAATTGATGGGATACATCTTTTCCTTGTTTTAATGCGATACGTAAAGATGTTGCACTAGAAATTTGTTCGATATTTTTTGCATGATAATCATTGGTGCGCTTAATGCAATGCATGGAAATAGGATACTGATTATGAACCACCTCTTTAACATAACTGAGTCCTAATAAATCATTAGGGGTTCTTACTTCTTTGTTTAAAATAAATTGTAATGCTTGATTACAAGCATCAGGATAACGTAATCCATCCTTCATTCCTTCTTTTACTTTTTTATTATATGTCTGAGGATCTTTTTCGATTCCTTCAGCTATTTCTATGAATGTTTCTATATTACCATCCTCACTGCCAAATACAAGATCAGTGACACCCATTTCATGGAGTAATGTCACTGCACCTTTCGCAAAATAATCAGCACTTTGACAGGCATAAACAAGAGGAAGTTCTATCACAATATCAATCCCTTCATTAATCGCAATAGCTGCTCTTTTTTGATAACTGATTATTGCTGGTTCTCCTCTTTGGACAAAAGAACTACTCATCACACATATAGTGAGATCAGGCTGAATCAGCTTTTTAGCTTCTTGAAGATGTAAACGATGGCCTAAATGATAGGGGTTATATTCTGTAATAATACCTAGTATTCTCATGGAATCACCTCAAAAAGTATTTTATCATAATGGACTGATAATACAAATAATGATATACTTTTTGTATTAGGAGGATTATTAATATGGCTTTAGAATTTAGATATGATACACAGTTATTAATTGATGGTCATGATTTAGATGAAGATGAAATCAATGATTACATCACTGAACATTTTAAAGGAGACTGCCTTCTTGCAGTAGGTGACGAAGACTTAATTAAGATTCATTTCCATACAAATGAACCATGGCAGTTATTAGAATATTGTTCTACATTAGGTGAAATCTATGACATCGTTGTAGAAGATATGGATCGTCAGTCTAGAGGTCTTAAAGGATAACTTTCATCTTTGATGAAAGTTTTTTTAAAACTATGTTTGGATTAGGTACGATTATTAACTGCAGTGCTATTATTATAGCAGGTATGGCAGGGATGATATTTGGAAATCATCTCAAAGAATCTATGCAGGATACTTTGATGAAGGCTGATGGTGTTGCCGTTATTTTCATAGGTATTGCCGGTGCATTAAGTAAAATGCTTGTAATAAAAGGGAACACTATTGATACAACAGGGACTATGATGATGATCATTTCATTATCACTTGGCGCAATATTAGGTGAAATGTTAGATCTAGACGGTAAGATGATCCATTTTGGTGAATGGTTAAAAATAAAAACAGGTAATGCAAAGGATAAGAAGTTTGTAGATGGGTTTGTAACTGCCTCTTTGACAGTATGTATTGGTGCTATGGCGGTTGTGGGTTCTATTGAAGATGGAATACATGCCAATCATTCTATTCTCTTTGCGAAAGCAGTACTTGATTTTGTGATTATATTAGTAATGAGTGCAACATTAGGGAAAGGATGCTTATTCTCTTTTGTGCCAGTAGGATTATTTCAAGGATCTATAACACTTCTTGCAAGTTTGATTAGTCCTTTTATTACTAGTACAGCGATGAGTGCACTCTCATTTGTAGGTTCAATACTCATATTTTGTGTAGGAGTTAACCTTGTATTTAATACTAAAATACGTGTTGCAAACCTTTTGCCAGCACTAATTGTTGCCTGTATATGCACTGTTTTTCCAATGTGAGAAACTTTTGCTTGCAATTATTCTTGTTTTTTGTAGAATAATTATGAGGAGTGACGGCAATGGAAAACAAGATTCGATTAAGTCCTAAAAGAATTCTTAATAAAGAATTTTCTATTGAGACAAAAGGCTATAGCGCAAATGAAGTAGATAGTTATCTTGATATTGTGAAAGAAGATTATCTAAATTTCCAATCTATGTTGAATGAATCTTATGATGAAATTGAAAGTCTTCAAAAAGAGAATGCTGCTTTAAGAAGAAAACTTAATGAATTATTAAGAGAAAGACAGGATCAAAGAGATAATGCACGCGTCATGGAAGAAAACTTGAATAACAATGTCGATGTCCTTAGACGTATTTCTCAATTAGAAAGAGAAGTCTATCATAAAAACAAAGACTAATATGTGTCTGCGAGAACTGATCGCTGGAAACAGAGGAAAGTCCGTGCTGCCACTATCTGAGATGATAGTAGTGATCGTGCTGAGGCTAATAACCTCAGGCAGAAATGACAACGGTGAACGCCTAAGTCGTAAGATATGGAACTAGCCATAAAGTGCCACAGAAACGAATACTGTTAGAAATGACAGGGTGAAAAGGGGTAAACTTCGCGAGGCAGAAACCCAAATTTTGGTAGGGGAGTCTAGCAAAAGGAATTGAACGGATGCTAGGTAGAGCAATCTAAGATAAATGATGAGTTGAAAAACAGAACACGGCTTATAAGAGCAGACTCATAGATGGTTTCCATTGGAGACCGTCTTTTTTTGTCTGTTTATAATAGTTGTAAAATTACACTATTTGTGGTTAAATAGACTTGATATAAATGCAAGGAGGCTTTGAAATGAATATAAGTGAAATAATAAAACAGAAAAGAGAAGAGAAAGGGTTATCTGTTGAAGAATTATCTTCAGAGACAATGCTTTCTGTTGCGATTATTAAAGATTTAGAAAATGGAAACTTCGACCATTATCAGGGTGAAGAAGCCTATATGAAAATGTATTTAAGAAAAGTATGTCGCGCTCTTGATATAGATGAAAAAGAAGTACAAAATGAATATTTAAACTTAACTCAGAAAATTGAACTAGAAGAATTAAAGGAAGCAGAACTACAGAATGAAGAAGCAAAGAAAAAACATTCTGCAGATGAAGAAAAAGCGAAAGCTTTCAAGTTTGAAAAGCCTTCATTCACAAACACAAATAAAGGTGTTATGGGTGATAAGAGTCACTTAAATGTGATTAGAATAGTGATTATTATATTACTTGTAGCGATGATTTTCTTTGTTGCTTTCTTTGCGATTAGTAAAACAAAATCAAATGTAGATGCTCCATCATTTACATCTAACCAGCAGACTGCAGCAGGTGAAGTAACTAAGAAGTCTTCTGAAAAGAAAGATAAGAAAACTGAAAAGAAGGAAGAGGTTGTACCTGCAGTGACTTATACTAGAAATAGTGATTTAAATTATAATTTTAAATTAAAGGATGCAAATGCACAGACATTTAAATTAAAAGTTGAATACTCTAAGAAGTGCTGGGGTAGTCTTTATGTAAACCGTGTTAAATATACTCAGTTTGAAGGTAAGGTTTATAATGAAGGTGATAGTGTTGAATTAACACTAAATACTGCTGACTTTAGTTCATTAAGACTTGTAAGTGGTGAACAGTCTGGTGTTAAAGTTTATGTTGATGATGTAGAAGTTCCATTAACTGATGAAGAAAAGGCTGAAACAGGACTAAAATATACTTATTTAACATTGGAGAAGTAAGATGAATTTACCAAATCGTTTAACAGTAACACGTTTGTGCCTTGTGCCAGTATTTATAGCCTTATATTTATGTCCTTATTTTACAGATATCAGTGTGCCTCAGATTCATTTCCTTTTTACTGATATTTCTGTAATTCAGTTATTAGCCTTTGTTGTATTTTTAGGAGCTTCACTTACAGATTTTCTAGATGGTTATCTTGCTAGAAAGAATCATCTAGTCACTACATTTGGTAAGTTTGTAGATCCTATCGCGGATAAAATGCTTGTCAATTCAGCACTTATTCTTCTAGCTTGGAATAATAAGATGTCTGTTATTGCACTTCTTGTGATGATTTTAAGAGATACTTTTGTGGATGGAATTCGTCTTGTTGCATCTGGTTCTAATAGAGTGCTTGCAGCAAGTATTTATGGAAAATTGAAGACAGTCACTCAGATGGTTGGTATTTGTCTTCTTTTATTAAGTAACCCAATCTTTGCATATTGGGATATCCCATTTGCGAATTATGTAATTAATATCGCAGCATGTGTTTCTCTATTGTCTGGTATTGATTATTTCTGGAAGAATAGAGATTTAATCTTGGAGAGCATGTAAAATGGAAGATCTTGTTAGATTATTAATAGAAAAGAATATTTCTATTTCTAGTGTTGAAAGCTTTACAGTAGGTAATTTTGCGGCAGCTCTTGGATCGGTTCCAGGAGTTTCTGCTGTTTATAAGGGAAGTCTTGTCAGCTATCAAACAATTATTAAACATCAGGTATTAGGTATACCTCAGGAAGTGATTGACACATATGGTGTAGTTTCTAATGAAGTGGCTGGTCTTATGTGTATCAATGGTCAGAAGATGTTCGACACGGATCTTTGTATTTCTTTTACAGGAAATGCAGGACCAGATGCGATGGAAGGCAAGAAGGTTGGCTTGATTTATATTGGTATTGCCTATAAAGATGAAGTTCATACTTATGAATATGAACTCTCTGGTAGTCGTAAACAGATTGTGGATCAAGCTCTTGCAATAGGAAAAATGAAGATTTCTGAAATTTTGAAGTAATTTACAAATATTTGTCGTATGAATATGTATGGAGGTATATGTTTATGGCGAAGGAAAAGAAGACTGCAGTAAAAGATACTGACGCTGCATTAGATGATGCAATCAGTCAAATTGAAAAGAAATTCGGTAAAGGGTCTGTCATGCGTCTTGGAGACCGTACAGCAGTGGATGTGGATGTCATCCCTTCAGGCTCTTTGACTCTTGATAAAGCTTTAGGTATTGGTGGTTATCCAAAGGGACGTATCATAGAAATCTATGGTCCTGAATCAAGTGGTAAAACAACTCTTACATTACATGCGATTGCTCAGGCTCAAAAGCAGGGTGGTAAAGCAGCTTTTATTGATGCAGAACATGCCATTGATCCTGTATATGCAAAAAATCTAGGTGTTGATATTGATGAATTAATTCTTTCTCAGCCAGATAGTGGTGAACAGGCATTAGAGATTGCGGAGATGTTAGTACGTTCTGGTGTGATTGATTTAATTGTTATTGACTCAGTTGCAGCTCTTGTTCCACAGGTAGAATTAGATGGCGAAATGGGTGATGCTGCTGTTGGTTTACAGGCTCGTCTAATGAGTAAAGCTTTAAGAAAATTATCCGGTGTTATGAATAAGACAAACTGTACAGTTATCTTTATCAACCAGTTACGTGAAAAGATTGGCGTTATGTATGGTAACCCTGAAACAACAACAGGTGGTCGTGCCTTGAAGTTCTATTCTTCTGTCCGTGTAGAAATTAGAAGAAGTGAACAGATCAAGCAGAATGGTGAAATTGTTGGTAATAAAGCAAATATCAAGGTCGTTAAAAACAAAGTGGCTCCACCATTTAAGACAACACAGGTAGATATTATCTATGGTAAAGGTATTTCACGTGATGGTGAAATTCTTGATTTAGCTGTAGAAGGTGATATTGTAGAAAAATCAGGTGCCTGGTATGCTTATAATGGTGAAAAGATTGGACAGGGAAGAGAAAATGCGAAAAACTTCCTTATTGAACATCCAGCAATCTTTGAAGAAGTCGAAGAAAAAGTCAAGGCACAGCTATTTGGAACTGAAGAAGTCGCTGAAGCTACAGAATAGTCTCGTTTTTTAGGCGGAATATTCCGCCTTTTTTTGAAGAGTGGAGGAAAATATGAAGAAAACAGAAGAACTTATAATTAATACTTTCCTCAAACTTGTAGAGGAAAAGCCTTTAGATAAGATTACAATCCAGGATATTGCGGATCAATGTGGCATTAATAGAAATACATTCTATTATCATTTTGAGGATATCTATTCTTTAATTGAAACAATATTTAAAGATCATCTCAATACGATTGAGACAATGTTTGAAGAAGGCGCATCCTGGGATGAATGTTCTAAAGTGGCTGTCAATTTCTTGATAAAGAATGCGCGCGCAATTAGACATATCGCATTTTCAATGAGTCGTAGTCAGTTAGATCATTATCTGTTTGTAGTTTTCAAAAAAATATTTACTGAATATTTATTAGATAATTTTATTGTGGATATATCAGATGAAAAATTTGATGATCTGATTTTGTTTTATACATATGCTGTTATCGGTTGTATTGTACATAATTTCATAGAAAATAATAATGATATTGATCTTGAAGAATTGCTAGAAGAGTTCAAAACAACATTATCGATGACAAATCCCCTTAAAGCAAGTAAGCAGTCTAGATAGAAGACTGCTTTTTTGCGTGAATGTATGATTGAAAAGTAGAACTAAATACTTTATAATGTAACTAGTGCTTTCTAGCACTTTTTACACATAGGACACGGAGGACTTTTATATGGGTTTAATTAAAGTCTTGACCTATGTTCTTGTGTTTGTTTTAGGTGCAGGATGTTATTATATGTACATTCGTTTAAAAATCTCTAAAGCAAACACAGATGCCAAAACAATTGTTGAAGAAGCTAATACAAAAGCAGACAATCTCATTAAAGAAGCAACGCTTGATGCAAAAACAAAAGCTTATGAATATAAGCTTGAAGCTGAAAAAGAAGCAAAGCAGCAGCGCTTAGAATTGACTAAGTTTGAAAATAAGCTATTACAACGTGAACAGAACATCGACCGTAGAGATATTTCTTTACAGGGGAAGGAAGATGCTCTTGAAGCAAGAAGCCAACAATTAAATAAGAAAAAGGCGGAACTAGAGGTCAAGGAAGAAAAGCTACAGCATCAGATTGATGAAAAGGTAGCCGAACTTGAAAAAATTGCAGCTATGTCTGCACAGGAAGCTAAAGCTGAACTCTTCAAACAGGTAGAGCAGCGTATGGAGACTGAAGTCACTGCTTATATCAAGGAACAGGAAGATGAGGCAAAAACTAAAGCTTCATTATTTGCGAAAGATATCATTGCGAATGCCTTGAATCGTTATTCTCAGGAAGAAGTTATTGAACGTACTGTAAGTGTCGTTGCTCTTCCTAGTGAAGAAATGAAGGGGCGTATTATCGGTCGTGAAGGTCGTAATATTAAAGCAATTGAAAATGCAACTGGTGTAGATTTAATTATCGATGATACTCCAGAAGTGATTACATTATCATGTTTTGATCCAATTCGTCGTGAAGTTGCTCGTTTATCACTTGAAACATTGATTCATGATGGACGTATCCAGCCAGGACGTATTGAAGAAGTTGTCGCTAAGACAAAGAAAGACTTGGATGATACTATTTTAAAGGCAGGGCAGGATGCTGTCTTTGAATTAGGATTATCAAGAATGAATAAAGAACTTGTTATGATGATTGGTAAGTTAAAATATCGTACAAGTTATGGTCAGAATGCATTACAGCATTCAATCGAAGTGGCTCATTTTGCAGGTATTATGGCCGCTGAGTTAGGATTAAATCAGCAGCTTGCGAAACGTGCTGGTTTATTACATGACTTAGGTAAAGCAGTTGACCATGAAATGGAAGGAAGTCACGTTGAATTAGGTGCTAAATTCGCTAAGAAATTTGGTGAAAATGCAACCGTAATTAATGCGATTGAATCTCATCATGGTGATGTCCCAGCAACATCAATCATTGCAGTACTGATCTCAGCAGCAGATACATTATCAGCTGCGAGACCTGGTAGTAGAAGTGAAAAAATTGAAAATTATATCCAGAGACTTGAAAAACTTGAAGAATTACCTAAACAGTTTGAAGGTGTGGATAAGGTATTTGCCATCCAGGCTGGCCGTGAAATTAGAGTGATTGTTAATCCAGAGAAGATTGATGACTTAAAAGCACATAAGCTTGCAAGAGATGTCAAAGATAAGATTGAAACCGAACTCACTTACCCAGGACATATTAAAGTAACTGTGATCCGTGAGATTCGTGCTAATGAAATAGCTAAGTAGATAGGGTCCAACCTATCTACTTTTTATTTAAGGATGTGAAAAAATGAATATATTATTTATAGGAGATATTTTTGGTAAGACAGGACGTAAGATGATTGCGACATATCTACCAAAAATTGTAGAAAAATACAGTGTAGAATGTGTCATTGCGAATGGTGAGAATACAAGCCATGGAAAAGGTTTATTACAGAAGCATTATGATGAGTTACTTTCTCATGGTATTTCGTTGATTACCATGGGTAATCATACTTATTCTAAGAAAGAAATATTTGATTATATTGATGAAGCAGACAAGTTAATTGTCCCATTAAATAAGCCTCTCGCGATGCCTGGAGTAGGTTCTAGAGTGATTGAAGTGAAAGGAAAAAAGATTAGAGTAACAAATTTATTAGGTCTTACTTTTATGGATGGAAAACCTCAAAACCCATTTGAAGCAATCGAACCAGTTCTAGAAAATGATAACAGTGATATCCATATCATTGACTTCCATGGTGAAGCAACAAGTGAAAAGATTGCTTTTGGTTACTATGTAGATGGTCGCGTCAGTGCAGTATTAGGTACCCATACTCATGTTCCTACTGGTGATGAAAAGATCCTTCCAAAAGGTACAGCGTTCCAATGTGATGTAGGTATGACTGGACCATATGAAAGTGTTATTGGTTGTGAGAAGGAAGCAATCATTGAACGTAGTGTTAAAGGTATTATGACACCTTTTAGAGTAGTAGAAGACGAAGGACAGTTATGTGCGACATTACTTCACTTTGATGGAAACAAATGTACAAACATCGAAAGAATCAGAATTGATCCACAAGTAAAATTTAAGTAAAAACAAAAGAAAGCGTCTTCACTTTTGGCTAAGAATACAGTATAATGTTCATAGTTATTGAAGGAGGACATAATTTTTATGGCTAAATGTAAAATTTTAATGCAGACTGCACAGGTGCAGAAGTTAATTACTTTTTTTGATGGATATAAGGATGACAAAGTTGAATTAAAGTATGTAAGCAAAGCTGGTATTAAGGCTACTTTCGAATGCGAAACAGAATTATCACCAGATGATGCTGCTGCACATTGTAAGTCTTTATTCAAGAAGACTCCAGAAGGAAGTTACATGTACTTCTCAATCCAGCCTGATGGATTCTTTGGATAAGATAGATTTTAGAGCACAGGGTGATTCCTGTGCTTTTTTATTAGAAGGGAGATTTTATGGATATAAATGTTATTATCGGACAGATGGTTGTTTTATTTGCCTTGATGGGGTTGGGCTTTTTATTATATAGAGTAAATATTTTAGATTTGAATACAAATAGTAAACTCACATCACTTGTTTTATCAGTGACTACACCTTGTATGGTATTAAATTCTGTATTATGTACAGAAAAGTACAGTGACTCTAAAACAATCTTTACTATTTTAGGTATTGCGGTAGTAACGTATATTATTACACCTTTTATAGGAATATTAATCAATAAACTATTACGTGTACCAAGTAATCAAACAGGTCTTTATGTCTTTATGACAGTGTTTTCTAATATTGGGTTTATCGGTTATCCAATCATGAAGGCAATATTTGGAAATGATTCTGTATTCCATACATCATTATTTGGTATGGTATTTAATATTATGTTATTTACTTTAGGTGTCTATTTAATTGGAATTGGACAGCAGGGAAGTAATAAGCTTAATTTAAAGAATTTAATTACACCGGGCGTGATTTGTTCTTTTTTAGCGCTTATTCTCTATTTATTGCATATCCGAGCACCTAAGATTATCGTAGACTATACAGGTATGGTAGGAGATATGACAACACCTCTTGCGATGATTATTATTGGTGTCACACTTGGGGCAATGAATATTAAAGAAGTATTTAATGAACTACGTGTTTATAGTTATACAATAGTAAAGCAGTTAGTCTTTCCTGTCGTTGCTTATCCGATCATCGCTTTTTTAATCAAGGATAGCTATCTCAGAGGATTAACTCTAATAATGTTATCAATGCCAGTAGGAAGCTCTGCAGTATTATTTACGAATAAATATGGTGGAGATAGTGAACTTGCTGCTAAGACAATTTTTATGACAACATTGATTTCTGTTTTTACTATTCCACTTGTTGTCTATATGTTTTTAATTTAGAACTTTTACCCCTATTTAGGGGGTTTTTTTTATGAGGGGTATTTGTTATAATGGTGTCGAAAAGGAGCGTTTATGAAAGATTATAGTAAATATTTTAAAGGTCCTTCTTTAAAGGATGCACGTTCTAGAGGTCGTACTGAAGTACAGCATTTAGATGATGCATTTGAGATTCCTGCAGATATGGTGGGAATTGGCAAAGGACAGACATATTATATCCAGACTTATGGATGTCAAGCGAATGAAAGAGATACTGAAACACTATCAGGTATCTTAGAAATGATGGGTTATACTCATACTGATGAAGTAAAACAGGCAGATGTTGTATTATTAAATACCTGCGCTATTAGAGAAAATGCGGAAGAAAAAGTATTTGGTAAGATTGGCTACTTGAAGAACATCAAGAAGACTAGACCAAATCTAATCTTTGGGGTATGTGGCTGTATGGCACAGGAAGAAGTGGTTGTTAATAAGATTTTAGAGAAATTCCCTCAGGTTGATCTTATTTTTGGTACACATAATATCCATCGTCTTCCAGTTTTATTAAAACAGGCAATGTTAGAAAAAGAACTTGTTCTTGAAGTCTGGTCTAAGGAAGGGGATGTTATTGAAAATCTTCCAAGTCATCGTGCTAATAACTACAAGGCATGGGTGAATATCATGTATGGATGCAATAAGTTCTGTACTTATTGTATTGTCCCTTATACAAGAGGTAAGGAACGTTCTCGTGAATTAGAAGAAATTATTAAAGAAGTAGAAGAATTAAAGAACAGTGGCTATAAAGAAATTACATTACTTGGACAGAATGTTAATTCTTATGGTAAGGATTTAAATAACGATACAAGCTTTGCAACACTATTAGAAGCTGTTGCTAAGACTGGTATTGAACGTATTCGTTTCACTACAAGCCATCCTTGGGACTTTAATGCAGATATGATTGATATTATTGCTAAGTATGATAATATCATGCCTTCTATCCATTTGCCTGTTCAGTCAGGGAATGATGAAGTTTTACAGCTGATGGGTAGACGTTATTCGAAGGAAAGCTATTTAAAACTATTTGATATGATTAAAGAAAAGATTCCTGATTGTACGATTACAACAGATATTATTGTTGGTTTCCCTAATGAAACAGAAGAACAGTTCCAGGATACTTTATCTTTATATAACTATTGTAAGTATGATTTAGCATATACATTTATTTATTCACCTAGAGAAGGAACTCCAGCTGCAAAGATGGAAGATAATGTTCCTCTAAGTGATAAGGAACAGCGTTTATATTGCTTAAATGAATTAGTGAATAAGTATGCAAATGAAGCAAATCAGAAATACTTAGGACAGGTTGTGAAAGTACTTGTAGAAGGTCCTTCTAAGAAGAACCCAGACGTTTTATCAGGTTATACAGAACATAACAAGTTGATTAACTTTAAGGGTGATGCTTCAATGGTTGGTCAAATTGTAGATGTTCGTGTTACTGAAGCAAAGACATGGGCATTAACAGGAGAACAGCTTGAATCAAATAACTAAGGATAAAGCGAATGCTTTAAATCAGTTGATTTTAAATGATCCTCTTATTCAAGAATTTAAGAAGTATGAAGAGGCTTTAAAGCAGCATCCTGAATTGTTGGCTTTAGAAGATGAAATCAAACAGAAGAGCCAGATTATTCTTAAAAAGAAGGCTCTTGGTGAGTTGACTGATGAAGAGTTGAAAGCTTATCAAGATAAAAAAGAATACTTTGAAAATCATCCCTTGATTGTGAATTATTTGAATCTAAAAAGTGAAGTTAATGATTACCTTATACAAGTTGAAACAATCATCAATGAAGAATTAGTAAAAGCTATTGACTAAATGTTTTTAAATGTTTATTATTGAACTAATTTATATAAAAAGGAGATTATTATGGCACATATTTTTAATGAACCCTCACACACTTTTAATGAATATTTATTGATTCCTGGTTATTCTAGTGAAGAATGCCAGCCACAGAATGTTAGTTTAAAGACACCTTTAGTTAAATTCAAGAAAGGTGAAGAACCAGCACTTTCATTAAATATCCCTCTTGTATCTGCAGTTATGCAGGCTGTATCTGATGATGGTATGGCAGTTGCTTTAGCAAGAGAAGGTGGATGTTCATTTATCTATGGTTCACAGACAATTGAATCACAGGCAGCAATGGTAAGACGTGTTAAAAACTATAAGGCAGGTTTCGTACCAAGTGATTCTAACTTAAGCGCTAATGATACATTAGCAGATGTTCTTGCACTTAAAGAAAAAACAGGTCATTCTACTATGGCTGTTACTGAAGATGGTACAGCAAATGGCCGTTTAGTTGGTTTAGTGACTGGTAGAGATTACCGTGTCAGCCGTATGGATGAAAATGAAAAAGTTGTTGATTTTATGACACCTTTTGATAAGTTAGTATGCGGACATAAAGATATTACTTTAAAAGAAGCAAATGATATTATCTGGGAAAACAAATTGAATGCTTTACCAATTATTGATGATGATAACAGACTTCTTTACTTTGTATTCAGAAAGGATTATGAATCAAGAAAATCAAATCCTAATGAATTATTAGATGAATCTAAACGTTATGTAGTTGGTGCTGGTATCAACACTAGAGACTTCGCAGAAAGAGTTCCTGCATTAATTGAAGCAGGTGTAGATGTATTATGTATTGACTCTTCTGAAGGTTATTCAGCTTGGCAGGCTAACACTATCGCATGGATCAGAGAACATTATGGTGATACTGTAAAGGTTGGTGCTGGTAACGTTGTAGATGGTGAAGGATTCAGATTCTTAGCAGAAGCTGGTGCTGACTTCATCAAGATCGGTATCGGTGGAGGATCTATCTGTATCACTCGTGAACAGAAAGGTATCGGTAGAGGTCAGGCTACTGCAACTATCGAAGTTGCTGAAGCAAGAGATGCTTACTATAAAGAAACTGGTATTTATATCCCAATCTGTTCAGATGGTGGTATTGTTCATGATTACCATATGACTCTAGCTTTAGCTATGGGTTCTGATTTCATCATGTTAGGTCGTTACTTCTCTCGTTTTGATGAATCACCAACTAACAAGGTAAACATCAATGGTCAGTATATGAAAGAATACTGGGGTGAAGGTTCTGCACGTGCTAGAAACTGGCAGAGATATGATTTAGGTGGAGATAAGAAACTTTCATTTGAAGAAGGTGTAGATTCTTATGTACCATATGCTGGTAGCTTAAAGGATAACGTTGGTTTATCATTAAGCAAGATGAAGCATACAATGTGTAACTGTGGTGCACTTACAATTGCGGAATTACAGGAAAAAGCGAAGATCCAGCTTGTGTCTGCTACTTCAATCGTTGAAGGTGGCGCACATGACGTATTATTAAAGGATTCTTCAAATTCAGGTAATAGATAATAGGAGGATGGAAGGAATATTATTCCTTCCATTTTTTTACTTTAAGGGGGAGTACTTATGCAAATTAATAAAGAAAGACTTGTTCAAACATTTTGTGAAATGGTATCTATTGATAGTGAATCTTATCATGAGAAGAAGATGAAAGACTATTTAGTAAATATTTTTAAAGAATGTCAGATGGAATGTATAGAAATGCCTATAGAAGGCTTTGAAGCAGGAAATCTTTATGCTGTATTGAAAGGTAATACAAATAAAGAGCCAATTATGTTTTCAGGTCATATGGATACTGTATCTCCTGGTGTTGGTAAACATGCAATTATTCATGAAGATGGGCGTATTACAAGTGACGGGACAACAGTACTAGGTGCTGATGATGTAAGTGCTCTTGCATCTTATATAGAAGCTATTCGTACTATAAAAGAAAATAATCTTCCTCATGGTGATATAGAACTTGCCATCAGTGTGGCCGAAGAACCTTATGATGCAGGTAGTGCTTATTATGATTTTAGTCGTATTAAGTCACGTATTGGTTATACATTTGATTTAGCTGGAGAGGTTGGTCTTGCTGCAATAGAAGCACCTTCTATTATTTCTTTTAAGATTAGTGTATTGGGTAAAAGTGCCCATGCAGGCTTTAATCCAGAAGATGGTATCCATGCTTTAAAGATTGCTTCAAATGCGATAAGTCGTATTCCTAATGGTCATGTTAATAATAAGACAACAGTTAATTTTGGTACAATAAGTGGTGGAGAAGGAAGAAATATAGTCCCTAGAGAAGTTGTTATTACCGGAGAAATAAGAAGCTTTGATCATCAAGATGCATTAAAGTGGAGTGAACATATTAAAGCTACTTTTGAAGAAGAAGCAATTAAACAACAAGCATCTATAGAATACAGTGATTATGTACATATTGAAGCATATAAGATTAATGAAGATGAAGAGGTTGTAACACGTTTTAAAGATGCTTGTGGCAAACTTCAATTAACACCAAGACTTATTTCTACACATGGTGGATCTGATAATAATAGATTTGTGAAAGAGGGTATCAGAGGAATAGTTGTAGCCTGTGCTATGAATGATTGTCATAGTGTAAGTGAATATACAACAATAGATGAATTAGAAAAGAGTACTCTATTAGCATTATATCTTATGATTGAATAAAAATATGTTATAATGTGAGAGTTAGGAGTGAGTATCATTTTGAAAAAAGAAAAATACTCTCCCATGATGGAGAAATATCTAGAATTAAAAAAAGATCACCAGGATGCGATTGTGATGTATCGTATTGGTGATTTCTATGAAATGTTTTTTGATGATGCAGCTATTGCCTCAAAAGCATTAAATCTTGCATTAACAGGTAAAAATGCAGGTGTTAAAGAACGTGTACCAATGTGTGGTGTACCATTTCATGCCGCAAGTGGTTATGTAGAAGAATTAGTGAAACAAGGTCATAAGGTTGTTATTGTTGAACAACTCTCAGATCCAAAAGCAAAAGGTCTTGTAGAAAGAGGAGTTGTTCAGATTGTCACACCTGGTACTTTAATGGACTTTAAGTTAAATGAGAAGGTCAATAACTTTATTGGGGCATTAGGTGTCTTTGACTTCTCTTATACACTTGCTTATGCTGATTTATCTACAGGTGAATTCTATTGTTTAAACTTAGAAAAGAAGGAACATTTATTACGTAATAAGATTGAATCATTAGGTATTAAAGAGATTGTTGTAGAAGATGATTCTATTCATATTGATGGCATCATGATGTCTCCTTTTAAGAATGAAACAATTAAAGATAACTATAAGAAAATCTTTGAGAATATCAATGATTTAAAACAAATCAAGGTTTGTGCTAACTTATTGAATTATTTAATTGATACACAAAAGAGAGAGTTAGAATATATCCAGACAATTGTAGAAGTTAAACAGGAAGATTATGTTTATATGGAAAGTGTCACTAAGAAGGCACTAGAACTTACTAAAAATGCGAATAATGAGAAATATGGCACACTATTATGGTTATTAGATCATACACATAGTGCGATGGGTGGTCGTTTATTAAAACAATGGATTGACCAGCCTCTTATTTCTAGAGAGAAGATAGAAGAAAGACTTGATCTTGTAGAAGTCTTCATGGATAACCCTCTTGATAGAGATACAGTTAAACATATGATTGATGATATTTATGATATTGAAAAACTGGCTTCTAGAGTGGCTTTTGGTAATGTGAATGCGAGAGATTTAAAGTGGATCTGTTCTTCTTTAGAAAAGATTCCTGAATTAAAACAAGAACTATTAAGCCTTGATCATCCTAAATTAAATGAACTTGCGATGCAGCTTGTTGATTTATCTTGTATTATTAATACAATTAATGAAGCAATTGTAGATGATCCACCTTTAGTTATTAAAGAAGGAAATATCATCAAAGATGGATACAATAAAGAATTAGATGAATTACGTGATATTCGTAAGAACGGTAAGAAATGGTTAATGACCTTTGAAGAAAAAGAAAAAGAACGTACAGGAATCAAAGGTTTAAAGATTGGTTATAACCGTGTTTTTGGGTATTATATTGAAGTGACTAAAAGCTATTTACCTTTAGTGAAGGATGAATTCAACTATACAAGAAAACAGAGCTTATCCAATGCAGAAAGATTTGTCACTCCAGAACTTAAAGATATGGAAAATAAGATTCTTTCAGCACAGGATCGTATAGCAGCATTAGAATATGAAATATTTACTCAGGTAAGACAATATATCAAGGGTTATGTTCATGAAATACAGGATGTCGCAAAGATTGTTGCTAAGATAGATGTATATAGTACATTTGCGGATGTATCAAGTTATAATCGTTATGTGCGTCCAACTTTTAATGATGAACATATAATCCAAATAGAAGAAGGAAGACATCCGGTTGTAGAAAAAGTAATTCCTGAAGAAAGCTATGTAAAAAATGATATATCTTTAGGTGAAGATGCAAGAATTATGTTGATTACTGGACCTAATATGGGTGGTAAATCAACCTATATGCGTCAGATGGCTTTAATTATGATCATGGCCCAGATTGGATGTTTTGTCCCTGCAAAAAGCGCAACTCTTCCAGTTTTTGATGCAATATTTACTCGTATTGGTGCGAGTGATGATTTAATTAGTGGTCAATCTACATTCATGGTAGAAATGTTGGAAGCTAATAATGCCTTGAAATATGCAACTGAAAACTCACTTATTATCTTTGATGAAATAGGTAGAGGAACAGCAACATTTGATGGTATGGCTTTAGCACAGGGTATTCTAGAATATATTGCAAATCATAATCATTCGTTGACTTTCTTTTCAACACATTATCATGAATTGACACGTATGGAAGGAACTTCTATTAAGAATGTACATGCAGGTGCTGATGTATCTAATGATTCTATTCATTTCTTATATCATATTGAAGACGGACCTTCTGGTCAGTCATATGGTATTAATGTTGCGAAACTTGCCAAGTTACCTGATGAGGTGATTGTACGTGCAGATGCGATACTAAAATCCTTAGAAGACAACAACATCGAAGAAAAATTACAGAATATAGAAGTCACACCAGTAATAAAAACAAGCGCTGTAGAAGAAACGCTCAAAGGCATTGATCCAATGAGTCTTTCACCACTTGATGCATTAAGTACATTAATTGAATTAAAGAAAATGTTGTAGGAGAAAATATGGGACATATTAGACAATTAAGTGAAAATCTAGCTAATAAGATAGCGGCAGGCGAAGTTGTTGAACGTCCTGCAAGTGTTATTAAAGAGCTAACAGAAAATAGTATAGACGCACAGGCTAAAAGTATCACTATTCTAGTAGAACAGGGTGGTACAAGTAAGATGTGTGTTATTGATGATGGGATAGGAATGAATCGTGCAGATGCACTTTTATGCTTTAGTCGTCATGCTACAAGTAAGATTGTAGATGAAAATGATTTATTCAATATCACTACATTAGGCTTTAGAGGAGAAGCTATTCCTTCTATTGCTTCTATTAGTGTCTTTACTCTTGAAACAAACAATGGTGAAGAAAATACAAAAGTAGAATATGAATTTGGAAAAAGAAAGAATGTCAGCAGTGCTACAATGAATCGTGGTACAAAGATCACAGTAGAACGTATCTTCCAGAATGTACCTGCAAGACTTAAATATATGAAGTCTATTAATGCGGAATTTGCAGCTATTTATTCTTATGTAGAACGACTTGCTTTAGCTCATCCAGAAATCTCTTTTACTCTTATTCATGACCATAAAACGATATTCAAGACAAATGGCAGAAATAATTTACTAGAAGTTATCAGTGAAATTTATGGTATTCCTGTTGCGAAAAATATGATTCATGTTGATTTTGGGAATGAAGAATTTCATGTGAAAGGTTATATATCTAAAATTGATACATCACGATCTTCTAAGAATCATATTGTTACTCTAGTCAATCATCGTTATGTTAAGAATATGAAAACTATTAATACTATCAATGAAGTTTATCGTCGTTATTTAGCTGATAAACGTTATCCAATTGCAGTATTAGAAATAGATGTAGATCCATATTTAGTTGATGTGAATGTTCATCCGGCTAAATTAGAAGTACGTTTCTCTAAAGAAACAGAATTAAAAGAACTATTACTTAAAGGTTTGGAAGAAGCTTTATCAAAGAAGAATCTCACTTATAAACCTTCTACTAGAGAAACAGAAAAAGCATCCTTTAAACCAAGTCTTGCACAGATGACTATTCCTCTTGATGAAGTCTTTGAAGAAGTCAAAGAAGAACCAATTGTTGAAACTGTACAAGAAGAAATGCCTGTCTATGAACCAGAAAAAGTAGAAATTAAAGAATCTCCAAAAGAAGAACCACTTAAACCAATCAAAGAAAAAATCAAGGTAATTGGCCAAACAAGAGGTACTTATATCTTAGGAGAAAATGAACGAGGCTTTTATATCATAGATCAGCATGCAGCACAGGAACGTATTAATTATGAATATTTCTTAAATAAGTTCTCTCATCCTGATTTATCCATCCAGCCAATGATTGTTCCTCTTACCTTTGAATACCCTGAAAGTGAATGTCTTGTCATTGAGGAACATAAAGGATTATTAGAAGAAGTAGGAATTCATCTTGAATCATTTGGACGTCATTCTTATATAGTACGTGGTTTACCTTTGTGGATGAAGAATATCGATGAAAAGATTTTTATTGATGAAATGATTCAAGAAGTTTTAAATAATCAAAGTGTAGATATTGTGGCTATGCAGGAACATGCTATTGCGACACTTGCATGTAAAGCAAGTGTTAAAGGAAATACATATCTCACAATAATGGATATGCAGACAATTGTAGATAATCTCATGCGCTGTGATAATCCATATGTCTGTCCTCATGGCAGACCAACTATCATATTCTATAGTGATTATGAATTAGAAAAGTTATTTAAGAGGGTTGTAGTATGAAAAAAGTAATTGCAGTATGTGGACCTACAGCCGTAGGTAAAACGCGTATGGGTGTTTCTCTTGCAGAAGCACTTCATGGCGAAGTGATCAGTGGTGATTCCATGCAGATCTATCGTACAATGGATATTGGAACTGCCAAAGTAACAGAAGATGAAATGCAGGGTATCATTCATCATATGATTGATATCAAGAATCCTGATGAATCGTTTTCTGTCAGTGAATTCCAAAAGGAAGTTCGTCATTATATCGATACAATCGATATACCTATTGTAGTAGGAGGTACAGGATTATATATCAAGGGTGCTCTTTATGATTATACTTTCGAAGAAACAGAATCTAAGCATGATGAAATCAAAGCGAAGTATGCCCATTATACAAATGAAGAATTACATCAGTATTTAGCATCCTTTGATCCTCAATCAGCATTAGATCTACATCCTAATAATCGTCAAAGAGTATTACGTGCTATTGAAATATATGAAGAATCAGGCAAAAGAAAGAGTGATATTTTAGAAGCACAGGAACATAAGCCTGTCTATGATATCTGCTTTGTAGGACTTACACTTCCACGTCCTATTCTTTATGAACGTATTAATAAACGTGTTGATTTGATGATTGAACAGGGATTAGAAGAAGAAGTCAAGAAAATCTATGATTCAGGTTTATCACGTAATGCACAGTCTATGAAGGCTATTGGTTATAAGGAATGGTTTGATTACTTTGAAGGTTTAAAAACAAAAGAACAGGTTATAGAAGAAATCAAGAAACATTCACGTAACTATGCGAAAAGGCAATATACATGGTTTAATAACCAATTTGATGTACATTGGTATGATGTCAAACTAGAAGATTTCGATTCAACTATCCAACAAGTATTACAAGATATCAAAGAATGGTATGAAAAAGGATAAGTCTCTTTAACGAGGCTTATCCTTTTTAAGTTTTCTGATATTTCTAGTTCTTCCATGCTTAAGAATTCTTTGATAGTTTTCAGTTAATGACTTTTCATAACGACTTGTCAACCAAGGTACATAAAACTGCGCATCTTTGATTTCATCTGGAAGATATTGAAGATATTCCCATAAATCTGGTCTATGATAATCATAACGATCCTCTTCATCTATACCAACAGGAGTTAAACGTATATATTGTGGTGCTTTATGTGGTTCACTATGATATGAAGCTAAAGCTGCATCTATCGCATCTTCGCTTGACCTTGATTTAGGTGATAAAGCTAATTCTATAATACAACTTGCAAGAGGAATCCTCGCTTCAGGAAAACCAATTGTTTTAGCTGCCTGGAAAGCTAAAACAGTACGCATACAAGCATTTGGATTAGCGAGGCCTATATCTTCATAAGCAGTTGTAATCAGTCTTCTTTCTAGTGATTCGATATCTCCTGCATCAATAAGCTTTGCGAAATAGTAAAGAGCACCATTAGGATCAGATCCTCTAATAGATTTCTGTAAACCGCTTAAAGTATCATAATATTGATCTTCATCCTTATCAAATTGCATATTGGCACGAGGCACTGCTTCTTTGATGATTTCTAATGTGATATGTGTATCTGGTGCATAAATAGTTGCAAGCTCTAAACAGTTATAAGCATGGCGAACATCGCCGCTGCTCATTCTTGCAATATAATCATATACTTCTTCATCTATTTCATATTGATGATTCAGTCCTCTTTCACTCACTGCAGCTCTTTGACATGCCTCTACAATCTCTTCGTTATTTAAGGGTTTTACTTCACATAAATGACATCTAGAACGAATCGCCGGATTGATAGAATGATATGGATTCGCAGTTGTACATCCTGCAATAATCAATAACCCACTTTCAATATAAGGCAATAAATGATCCTGCTTATCTTTATTTAAACGATGCACTTCATCTACGATCACAAATAAACCTTCAGATAACTTCGCTTCAGTAATGATCTGATCCATCTCTTTCTTATTACCGGTAGAGGCATTAAAGATACGATAAGGAATATTTAAATCATGAGCGAGTGCTTTAGCCATAGTTGTTTTTCCACATCCAGGTGGTCCATATAAAATAATGGACATTGGATGATCCTTCTTTACAAATTGTCTTAATAACTTATTTTCTCCTACGAGGTGCTTCTGTCCAATTACATCATCAAGTCCGATAGGACGCATGGAATCTGCTAGTGTCTTATGAATCATTGTTTATTTCCTTTCGTTTAAGAATCATGTATAATTATAACATGATTTTTAAAGGAGGGAACAACGTGAAAATTGTTTTACAAAGAGTAAAAGAAGCAAGTGTCACAATTGATGGAGAAGTACATGGTGCAATCGATAAAGGATATATGGCTCTTGTTGGTTTTAATAACGATGATACTCATGAAATTATAGATCGTCTTGTAGAAAAAGTAATTCACTTAAGAGTATTTGAGGATGAAAACCAGAAAATGAATCGTTCATTAATAGATGTAGGAGGTTCTATTCTTTCTATTTCTCAGTTCACTTTATATGCAGATTGTCGTAAGGGAAGAAGACCAAGTTTTATTGATGCAGCCAAGCCAGATATCTCTTCACCACTCTATGATTACTTTAATGAGAGCTTAAAGAATAAAGGAATCCATGTGGAAACAGGAATCTTTGGCGCTGACATGAAATGTGCATTAATCAACGATGGACCAATAACTATTGTATTAGATAGTGATGAGTTAATACCTCACAAATAATATACTTATAAGTTGATAGGAGGGCATATGAGCCCTTTTTTACATTTTTTAACAAAAAATAAATAAAAATTAAAAAAA
>ERZ869979.27-NODE-27-length-36660-cov-10.186261_pt1 | contig 36660 bp, 34 predicted proteins | sample MGYA00521269_ERZ869979 | MGnify/ENA primary metagenome ERZ869979 (study PRJEB32232, sample SAMN07284974) | human gut metagenome | biome: human-associated habitat; material: feces | host: Homo sapiens | place: Tanzania | collected 2014-04-05 ... | reverse complement strand
TGCTTATATCAATATTTGTTAGTAATTCTATAATGAAAAGGCTGAAGATTATCTCCAGCCTTAATCATTGATTATGCTCTACTGAGCGTTTCTCTTCTTTCTGATGATAAGAATCAAACAAGCAAGAAGAGCGATACCAGAAATTCCTGTTAAAGCAGTGAATTTCTTGATATCTGTACCATCACCAGTCTTAACGCCTGTTGTTGGCATAGGTGTATCCTGATAAACAAATGAATATGTCTTGCCGACATTTTCTAGATTGTCATCAATAACTACCTTCTTGACTTCATTAGATAATAAGTATCCTGTTGGAGCCTTAGTCTCCTTGATATAGTAAGTACCATATCTTAGATCCTTGAATGTGGCTGTACCAGCATTCTGGTCAGCTGAGACAGTTACAATAGCATTCTTACATTCTGCGTCTGAATACATTGTGAAAGAGAAATCTTTTGATTTGATGACTTTCTTAGTCTGAGCATCAACCTTCTGGACTTCGATATCTGTTAGAACAGGATGTTCCTTGATTTCTACATCCATGTTCTGTTCGCCAGATACAACAAGAGTTCTATCAGGAGCAGTCATATATCCTTCTGGAGTCTTAGTCTCCTTGATGATATATTCCTTACCAGCATCTAATCCACTTACCGCATGAGCAGTACCATCTGTAGTCCACTTATCAACGATGTTTCCATCCTTGTCGAATACTGTGAATTCAGCACCTTTAACTGCATCACCAGTCAATGCATCAGTCTTAGTCACCTTCACCTGTGCATCAAACATGTTGACTTCCTGATCAACCTTTTCGCTTGTGACAGTGAATGTGATTTCTTCTGCTCTTACATATCCTTCAGGAGCAGTCTCTTCAATAAGAGTGTAAGTCTTGCCTTCTTCAAGTCCGCTCACATAATGCTCTTTATCACCAGATACCCATGTATCAACAGTATTTCCATCTTCATCCTTGACAGTAAGAGTAGCACCAGGAACTTCCTGTGTGCCTGTGATGTCTGTCTTAGTGACAGAAACCTGCTTATCAAGCATATTTACTTTCTGGTTCACCTTATCCTTAGATACAGTGAATTCGATAGATTCAGCTTTTACGTATCCCTTAGGAGCAGTTGTTTCTGTTAATGTGTAAGTCTTGCCTTCTTCAAGACCACTTACATAATGTTCTTCCTTGCCAGAAGTCCATTCATCAACAGTCTTTCCTGTTTCATCTGTAACAGTCATCTTGGCACCTTCAACTTCATCTGTACCGCTGACTTCTGTCTTAGTTACAGTTACCTGCTTATCCTTCATGATATAGGCTTCATTCTTCTTTTCCTTAGATACAGTGAATTCGATAGATTCAGCCTTTACATAACCATCTGGAGCAGTCTCTTCGATAAGAGTATACTTCTTACCTTCTTCAAGTCCGCTGACATAGTGTTCTTCTTTTCCAGAAGTCCATGTATCAACAGTCTTTCCTGCTTCATCCTTGACAGTCATCTTGGCACCCTCGATCTCCTTAGTACCAGTGACTTCTGTCTTAGTGATAGTGACCTGCTTATCCTTCATGACAAGTTTCTGGTCCTTATCACCAGCTGTGAATGTAATGCTTTCAGCTTTTACATAACCCTTAGGTGCTGTTGTTTCTGTTAGAGTATATCTCTTGCCTTCTTCAAGTCCGCTGATGCTGTGTTCTTCTTTTCCTGAAGTCCACTTATCAACGACAGTACCCTTATCATCAGTGACAGTCATCTTGGCACCTTCGATTTCCTTAGTACCAGTGACTTCTCTCTTTGATGCAGTAATCTTCGCATCTTTCATGACTACTGTTTCATTCTTCTTATCCTTAGATACAGTGAAGTAGATATCAGATGCCTTCACATATCCTTTTGGTGCTTCTACTTCGACAAGTCTGTATGTCTTGCCTTCTTCAAGACCACTTACATAGTGGTCTTCCTTAGTAGTAGTCCAAGAGTCAACGACTCTGTCCTGTTCGTCTCTTACTTCAAGTTTTGCACCCTCTACGTAATTCTTCACAGATGCATCCTTCTTAGAGACAGTGTACTGCTTATCCTTCATCACAAGTGACTGGTTCTTATCACCGCCAGCTGTGAATTCGATAGATTCAGCCTTTACAAAACTGTTAGGAGCAGTCTTCTCAGTAAGTGTATACTTCTTTCCTGCTTCTAATCCGCTGATGCTGTGTTCTTCCTTGCCAGAAATCCACTTATCAACGATAGTGCCTTTTTCGTCAGTGACGATCATTTCAGCACCTTCAACTTCCTTAGTACCAGAAATGTCAGTCTTCTTAGCTGTAATTTTAGCATCCTTCATGACTACTGTTGCAGATTCCATGTCAGCTGTAACAGTGAAGGTCACATCAGAAGCTTTTACATAACCCTTAGGTGCTTCAGCTTCAACAAGTCTGTATGTCTTGCCTTCTTCAAGACCACTGATGTAGTGGTCTTCCTTAGTAGTAGTCCAAGAATCAACAACATTGTTCTTGTCGTCTCTTACTTCAAGTTTTGCGCCTTCAATATAGTTCTTGCCAGAAACATCAGTCTTCTTACCTGTGAACTGACCATCCTTCATCACAAGTTTCTGGTCCTTACCGCTTTCAGCCTTGAACTTGATAGATTCTGCTTTTACATATCCCTTAGGAGCAGTTGTTTCTGTAAGCATATATTCCAATCCTTCATGTAATCCGCTGATTGCATGAGGATTTCCGTCAGATGTCCATGTGTCAATCACCTTGCCATCGTTGTCAGTGACAGTTAATACTGCACCTTTGATTTCCTTAGTGCCTGTGATATCTGTCTTAGATGCTGTGATTTTTGAGTCCTTCATGACTACTGTTTCATTCTTCTTTTCATTTGATACTGTAAAGAAGATATCTTCAGCTTTTACATAACCCTTAGGTGCTTCTACTTCGACAAGTCTATATGTCTTGCCTTCTTCAAGTCCACTGATGTAGTGGTCTTCTTTTGTAGTAGTCCAAGAATCAACGACTCTGTTCTGATCATCTCTTACTTCAAGTTTTGCACCTTCCACATAATTCTTACCAGATGCATCCTTCTTAGATGCTGTGACCTGCTTATCCATCATGACAAAAGTCTGGTCCTTCTTATCTGTAGATACTGTAAACTTAATAGATTCTGCTTTTACATAGCCATTTGGAGCAGTTGTTTCTGTTAGAGTGTATTCCCATCCTTCATGTAATCCCTTGATAGAATGAGGATTTCCATCAGATGTCCATGTATCAATCACCTTTCCATCGTTGTCAGTGACAGTCATGACTGCACCCTTGATTTCGTCTGTACCAGTGATTGTAGTCTTGCTTGCAGTTACCTTCTTATCAACGAATGTGACTGAGTCAGTCTTATTTTTGCCATTGATCTTCACATACTGAGTATCATCAGATAATACGAAGTTATGGCTGTTACCAGCCTCCTGAGTTGGAGCACTGATTTCCTTTACATAATAAGAGCCATATGGTAAATCATCAGATCTTGCCACACCGCTGTCGTCAGTCTTGATTGATACAACAAGCTGACCTTTCTTATATAAAGTATCACCGATATACATATCAGCATTTGCGTAGATACCAAATTCACCGCCCTTTAGAGGGTTGGCTTCAGTATCTGTCTTCTTGATTTCAATCTTTCCTGTCTTTACGTTTTCCTTAGAGTCAACGTTGCCAAGAATGATTGCTGTATTTTGGTCCTTGTAGGTAAGTTCTACTGTGTAGGTATTCCAGTCTAAGTCATATGCTTCTGGAGCCTTAGTCTCCTTCACAGTGTAAGTACCAAGTACTAGATTTTCCAGACTTCCGTTGCCGTCCTTGTCAGTTGTGATTTTGCCCACTTCCTGACCATCTGCACTGTATACTGTGTATTCAGCACCTTCAAGTGAGGCTTCACCCTGCACGTTGCCCTTTGAGTCAGATTTCTTGATAGAGATCTTTCCTGTTGGGGCTTCATCAGTGATTGTTGTCTCAGCTGTCTGACCAGCAGAGACTGTAGCTTTGAATGGTGCAACATTCACAAGATAGCCGTTAGGGGCTGTCTTTTCAGTGATTGTATAATCACCGATTGGAAGTTCATTCACAGTGATTTCACCATTAGTGACTGTGACATCCTTCTCATAGCCGTTGCCAGATACATGGAATACAGCTCCATCAAGAAGCTTACCGCCTGTATTTGTCTTTCTGAGTTTGAGACTTCCTAGCTGTGCTCTGAAGTCTGCATTGAGACATGTGCTTACTAAAGGGTCCTGTATTGTAACCCATGTTCCAACATGCTGTTTACTGCTGTCATTGTTCCATGCAATAAGTGGTGCAAACTGAAAACCACCCTTCTTCCATCCTGAATAGGCATTTCCTGTGTATCCTGCATCGGCTTCATAGTGTACTGTGTCTCCGCCATATACATCAACGACCTGTCCTGACCAGCCTCTTGTCTCATTGACAAGCTTCACTCTGTTTGTCTGGGTATTGATTGTGATGTGGTATCCACTTGGACCATTCAGTCTAGAGGACTCAGACTTCTGGATCTTCGCATTCTGGTCATACCATGTGTTCACGACCTGTTTGCTGAATATAAGGACATGCTGATTCAGTGGATCAGGCTTTGATGTTGCATAGTTATAGAAGTCTGTCATGATTCCCTTGCTGATGGATGAGCCTGAGTAGGCATGTGAGAGTGCCTTTGACATGATGACATTCTTCTCGTTATCTGACTTGCCTTGCAGTCCGCTCCATTCTTCATACCCGAACCAGCCGTAGTACATGATTTTTCTGATGTTTGCGTATCTTGCTTCAGTGCTTGTATACACTTCTGAGTTCATGTTCTGAGACCCGGGCGTGCTCTTCTTGTGCTCAAGACACCATGCTTGTCTTCCATCGATTCTGAACTTTCCGCATGTGCTTCCATACGCTGTACTCTTGCCGTCATAATTCACATAACAGCTTGCTGCTTGCACAGTGCTGATGCCCTGTGAAGCAACGCCAAGTGTCATGAGGGCAGATAAAGCGACAGCACCGAGCTTCTTCAATATATTTCGGTTCATTTTTCTTCTCCCTTTCCGAAACTAAGAGAGGCATATATCTATGCCATGCGAGGTTATATATAGACCAGTCAGGAGTGATTCCTGCTGTTAGTTTTCGCACGAAAAAGGGAGAACTCTTAAGCGAGCCCTCCCAGGGGAAAGATATAAATTATTTTTTAGTTGAAGTCCTTCCAGTCACCGCCTGTAAGCTTGTCCCAGGATTCACCACTTTGTTCGTATGAGCCATCCCCATAATTATATTTACCATCTGAATGATTATTAGGGTCTAATTCAACTTTCACTGAACCTTTATGACTTCCTGAATTCTTGTTACTGCTTCCAAATGTGCCATTGCTCTTTGTTGATGAACCAGATGTCTTGTTTCCTCCAGAAGTCTTGTTACTGCTTCCAGATGTTCTGTTGCCTGAGGCAGACTGTGATGATGTTGATGACTTTCTTGTTACATTCGAACTGTTTGATACGACCTTCTTTCCAGAAGACTGTGATTTCTTCTGTACGCTGTTTCTTACGGCTGTTGTGCCGTCTGAATTCTTGACTGTTTCCTGCACCACCTGTTCATCATCGCTGATTTCTGGTTTTGCAGTGACAGTCACCTTGCCAGCCTTCACTGTCTTATTGCCATGCTTGTCAGTGACAGTTACATTGATATCATACTGAGCAGGCGTATTGACATCCACCTTGCTGGTATCCACATCAATAGTCGTTTCCGATGCATCACTGACATTCATGAGAGACTTGAAGTCGAAAGTCGCTAGATCTGTTCCCTGTAATACTTCTATATCCGCTGGTACAGTCACTTCAGGTGCTTTCGTATCCTTCACAATAACACTCTGTTTTAAGGACTTCTTCTTATACTTGACTGTGATTGTATACTTTCCTACAGCTGGATATGTCTTGTCCTTTTCGTTTGGAATCTTGTTGATGAGCTTAAGACTCTTCTTGTCGAAGTCCTTATAGTCCTTTACGATATCCTTTAATTCAGGTTTATACTGGGTACCGTATTCTACATTCACTTTTTCCTTATTCAAGGCAAGCTTTGGACCGCTCATCGCATATGCTGTTCCACCTACAGCAGTCACCGCAACAACGGCTCCTGCAATGATAACAGCATTCTTCTTACTGATTTTCTTTTTCATATCTATCTCTCCTTCCCTGAACGATGCAGCACCTGTCCTGAGACAGTTTCTGCATCCTCTTTATACTTCATAATAACCTTACTGGAATCTTAATGCAATACCTCTAAGTCTTCCTTCATAATAATCCTTCAAAAGCGATACGATATAGTTCTTTGTATCTCTGTTCTTGTCGCATTCTCGAAGGTACACATCATTCTCAGCCATTCTGATAATGACGGTACGGCATCTCTTCTCAGACATGCCGTCAAGACCTCTCAGCTGATCGTATGAAAGTGATTCAAGCTGATCTACTGATAGTATTCCATCCTTTTTAAGAATCCTGACTGTCTCTTCGGGGATATTCAGAATTCTTAGTGTAGACGCTGTTGCATCCATATTAATCACCTCCTCGATTGAGAGCACCATACATCACTCTCTCATCAATGTTTGCAGTGAATCTCTCTTCTTCTGTTTCTTCTGGTACTGGTGCATCTGAGAACTGCTTTCTTGCTTTCAGGAATTCAATGTTATCTGTAATGACCCATACTCGTATAAGACTGTCTTCTTCACTGACAAATCTACCACTCAGTCTTCCACTGACTGCTACCATATCTCCCTTATGGATGTATGGAAATATACTTTCCGCATACTTTCCAAAGACCACGCACGGAATGAATTCAATAGGTGTATCCTTTCTGTGCTTTGGAGAGATCAGGAATCTGACTGCTAGCATGTCATCCTTCTGCTTCTTGGAAGGTTTGGAATTGATATAACCGATGATATTGACATCATTCATATGTTCACCTCCTTGATTTATTCTTCTTTCATTCTTACTCGACCACCATGTGTTCGAGTTCTGATTCTTTCCTGCGTTTCATGAAGAAGAGGCTTCTCTTCATACTTCGTCTGATACTGGAACAAGAGTTCCTCTTCAGGCATGCTCATATATTCATCCTGAAGCCTGTCCAGTGATTTTCCTTCAGACATGCCGTTCTCCATGTCATATAAGGCACAGTAATAAGCGACCATCTCAGCTTCTTCTCTGTCCTCGATGGCATCGATTCTTTCTTCTTCATCTATCTCATGCATTCTCTGGCTTATATAGATGCTCTGATGAAGCATATCTTCATAAGCTTCCTCCTCTTCTTTTGGGAATGTCTCCGAATTCTTGATGAGTCTGTAGAGATTCTTCTCCATCTCATCGGGAGGAACAGTAAGATGAATAGAATATTCATCCTGCTTGATAAGCCATATATCCCAGTCACCTGTATGAATCGTTCTTCTTTCCAGATAGAAGGACTGTGCCCCTTCTGTTGTGACGAATCTGTTTCCATCAATAATGATAATCATTCGCACCCCTCCAGGTTCAGATGATGATTTCTGTCACAGAATTCATTCTTCAGCTCTCTTATAAGATATCTGATACCCTTGTCTGAGTAGAAAATCTGTGAACCATCATCAGTCTCTTCTGTATCATCATCCTTCATGATATGCACTGCAACAGGATGGGCATAACCTTCAAGTGCGTACACACCACTCTCTCTGATTTCTGATATATCTTCTGCTTCATCAATAGACATTACATACTGTCCTGATGCATATGTCATGTACTTCATCGACTCATGCCTCTTCTTCTGGGTGGGAGGGGAGCATCCTTTTCAGCAGTGACTTCTTTTTCTTTCACCTGACCTTCACTGATCATGCTGTTGAAGCAGTGAAGTGTTGCTCTTACATCTTCCAGACTGTCATGGAATTGTCCGTCACCATGGAAACCGTAGTATTCAGCACATTTAGCAAGCTTCTGCCACTTATAGTCCTGTCTCATTTCGTTCCACTCGCCATAGATTGGTGCAAATTTGAGCATCACGTCATACATCTTGATATCTTCTGGGTACTGGACACCTGCCTTCTTGAGGAATGCATTGTCAACGTAGATATTGTTGTATCCAACAAGAAGCTTTGCATTCTTGAAGATAGCGTTGAGATTATCCCTGTATTCCTCGATTGTCAGCTTATCAGCAACATCACTTGGAGAGATGCCGTGGATTGCTTCTGCACCATCCCATGATTCATGACGAGTTGGCTTGATATATTCGTTGAATACTGTCTTTCCTGTGCCATCTACAATTGACAGCTGAAGGATTTCATCTTCTTCACGAGACAATCCAGTTGTCTCTACATCAAAACAAAGAATCTTATCTTTCGGTACTGCTCGGTATATCTCATTCTCTGTTTTTCTGTTCTCTGCCATTCTTTCCTGTTCCTTTATGATCTCCAAGGATAGAAGACCATCAAGGTCATAACCCTTTGACTTGAGATCTTTTCTGACTGATTCGATTGTATCGTATTCCCAGTCAAAGCAGATATCATTGAATTCTGCTTTAAGTTTTTCAGGATTATCCTTCAATTTTTCAATAGTATCTTCCGGATATAGAGATACTTCTTCCGCTTGTTCATAAACGTCTGAATCCAGATAATCCTTCAGATGTTCTCTTATGAATAGTAGTTCATCTGACAGGTATTTTTCATCAATTGGAAGTCTTTTTTCAACAATAGACCATAATCTGTCATAGTCATATCCTTTTGATTCGAGATTCTTTCTGACAGATACGATAGTATCATACTGCCAGTTCATCAGTATACTTCTGATACAGTATTCAGCCTGCTTTGCTGAGGAAAAATTAGTGGTTCTTCTCTGATAATCCACAACCGACAGGATGTTATGCACTTTTTCATCCACATCGGAATCAAGAACATCCTTCAGGTGACGTCTGATTTCTTGAAGCACTTCCTTCTGAGGCATTGTGATGATATCCACCTTTTCCCTTACAGGATATATCCTAGCTTCTTTGAGTTCTTCATCTGTTAATCTATCCATGTTATTCCTTCTTTCTACATTGATTCATAATTGTTTTCATCTGTTTCTTCATGCATCTGTAGCAGTGAAGGATTGCATAGCAGTCTTTTAACGAACCAGATACATAGTCTTCCATTGAATTCCAGTCAAATCCGTAATAATCGGCACATGTCCCAAGAGTCTGCCACTTGTGTGACTCTAATGAAGGCAACCACTCCCCATAGATTGGAGCAAAGTCTTCCATCACGTCTTCCTCTTTTTTTCCTGAATAATCCAGAAAATTCAGGAATGATATCACGAATCCTGTATTATATCCAATCATCATGTCACAGCTATCAAGTATTCCCTTCAGCTGAGGAATCAGTTCATGGAGTTCAGGGGCTTCTGCCACCATTTCTGGAGAAATATAGTGGAGTCCCGCACCAAGAAACCAGCGGGAATTGTAATAAGGCTTGACATATGAATTAAGAAGAATCCTGCCATCACCATCAATAATGGAAATTGACAATACGTCCTCGTGATATTCATTAAATCCTGTTGTTTCAATATCAATGACAATTATGCGACTTGGATTACTGCAAGGAACGGATTCTTTCTGTAACTCTTCTTCAATAAGTTCCTTGACTTCTTTCTGCTTTTCCTTGAATGGCAGATAGCGGTTCTTATAGAATTGCTCATCAAAATAGAGAGGAAGCTTGATTTTCGAATCTTCTGGATATCTTTCATAATCCTTGTAGGCTTTCAACAGAATTCTGTGAAGTCTTCTCTCTTCTCTTGCTTTCTCTTTTAACTGAAGCTTCTCTTCTTCAGTCAATGGTCGAACATCATTCTCTGTATAATAGGTATATCTGCTACCAAACTGCTGAGTACGCTCAACTCCAGTTACTTCATCCTTAAGAACGAATCCAAGTTTCTTCCATTGGTTTGCTGTCTTTTCCATATCACTATCGACCTCTCCTTCTCTGAGGGAGGGGAACACCTTCTTTAATGAATGCTTCCTTCTCCTTCTGCTTTCTGATATCACTCAGACTTACATGTTCAAAATCTTCCTCCACTTTTGGAACACATTCAGTGACAAATTCAAATGTCTTGTCCTGATATTTCTCAGCAAGATATTTCTTCACATCTTCTATATCTGTGAATCGACCTTTTACATATGGGTCTAGATGATGTTTTCTTAAATGATGTGAATCTATAACAAATAGCAGTTTTCCATTTTCTCTTATTTCTGTAGTGGAAGTGAATTTTTCTCGGCTTTCCTCATAACAATGTGCATAAAGATCAATCTGCTGCTTTCCGCATCGGAATGAACGGTCTTTTATACGGGCATATTCAGGAAAAGTTCCAATTACTATTTCTGGTGCCACAATATCAATTACATCAATGATTGACTGGATATCCCACGGATGTTGCCATTTTTTGTTTTCTTCCCTTATTAAGGATAACTGATTTCTAGCAAGATGAAGATAAAACATATCATCTGTCTTTTCTTTATAATCGTTCATCGACTACACCTCCATCTTTATTCTGCGATATTCATTTGCTTATTTTTTTCAGCAATCCATCTTCTGACAGTTCTCTGACTGACGCCAAGATTCTTTGCTATCCAGTCTGACTTTGAATGACTTATAATGACCATGTCATGTTCCTTTTCAGCGTTATCATAGATATCATTAAATATTTCAAACTTCTGTTTATTGACCGACTTGCTCATGTACTCATCGACCTCTCCTTCTTCTCGGAGGAAGAGACATATGAAGTTTCAATCTTTTTTTGCTGAGAGCTTCTAGTTCTTTTCGTTCTGGCAGATGAAGTGTCTCTTTTTCAGAAACGTTTCCATGAATATCTGTTGTCATGACATCTAGAATCGGTTCTATCAGTCCATACCACTTATCTTCACCTTCAGGCTGGACTTCTCTTCTGATTTCGACTGTCAGATTATGACAACCGCTTCTTGAAGCTTCCTGAAGAACCTTATACGCTTCATCATAAGTATTATAAATGCCTTCAAGTCTTTCGTTCTCATTAGGGAATTGGTGTAGCTTCTCTTTATTGTTCCAGTCCATAGCATCAGCAAATACAACCAGAAATCTTTCTGGTATATTATTTACCTCTCGATCAAGCGAAGAACGAAGCAGTCTGGCTTCCCTGAGAAGATAGTTTGTTACTTTTTCGGAATAACAGTTTAATCTGAGTTCTTCCATGACTCCTGAGTTGGATACATGCTGAATACATAGACAACCGTTTTGGTTGACAAGAAAATCTACAGGATTCTTAAGATTCAGATATGGTACATTCTCGATATTTTCAAATAATGTATCAAATTCAAGCACTTCACAATTATCATATTTCTTTTTTGCGGGTATGCATTTCCTTTCAGTCACTTTTGAGTCTGGATAGTACTTTTCAATCCACACTTCATCAAGCTTTGGATTGCCGACAGCTTCACACATCTTCATGAAGAATCCGTCATCATTTGTCAAAAAATAAAGATTTTCCTTCTCGTGCTGTTCCTGCCTTCTGAAATCCTTACATTCATTGTAGGGAAATCTATTGAGAAGGATTTTACCTTCTCTCATTTCTTTATAATCACTCATTGCAGACTACACCACCATTTCTATTCCTGTTAGCTTTTCAACTAGTTCTGCCAAATCATCTTTTGTCTCAAACTTGAATGTGATTTTCCCTTTTGTTACATTCACTGCAACAAACTTTGAAGAAAGGATATCTTTTGCCTGTGCAATATCTTCCTTGCCTGGGGCATCTGGATTTTCTGGTGTTGCTGGCTTTGAAGGCTTGTCTTCAGCCTTTTCATCGGGCTTTCTTTCTTCAGCAGTCTCCTTCTTATCCTGAATCTCTTTAAGCCATCTCTGAACAGTACGCTGACTGACACCAAGATTCACTGAGATCCAGTCTGATTTTGAACGACCATCAACGATAGCATAATTACCTTCTGCCTCCGCAGTATCAAAGATATCATTCAGCTTCTGAAATAGCTTCTTCTTATCTTCACTGGTCATATCACGCTGAGCATTATCCTGGATGATCTGCATCTGTTCTCGTAGCTTATCTTCAGGTCTTGATAGAACGATACAGTTGACTTCTGGGTCAAAATCATCATCCTCTTCAACAATCTTCTTGATTGCCAGCCATCTTCTGTGTCCGCCAAGAAGTTCGTATGAACCGTCCTTATTCTTGTAGACCTTAAGAGGATTAAGCAATCCATTCTTATGGATACTTTCTGCAAGTTCATCAATATCGTCTGTTGACATGATGTTCATCTCATTTGGATAGATATCATCAATATCAATCTTAAGGATATTTGTTTTCTCTAGTTTCTGATTAACAGGCTGACTTGATAAGCCAGCCTCGATATCTGTTAAAGCCATTCTACTGTGCCTCCTTCATATTCTCTTCTTCAAGTTCCTTGACAAGACTTCTATAGTCATCTCCGACATTGCTGTCATGATTTACAAGGAATTCCTGTTTCATGGATGTTCTATTGACTACTGCATCCTGATATCCGATTGTTGATGAATAGACCCTATCAGGGAAGAGATATCTGATTTCTTCTACAAACTTCTTGTAATCTGGTCTGTTTCCTCTCTGCATCATTGTGATGAGGATCTTGAAGTCAATATCCTTGCTATATACATCGTTGAAATTGCTGATTTCCTTGACTGTTGATACAAAACCATCCAGTTCATAGATTCCAACCTTAAGTGGAATAAGTATCTCATCGCTCGCATAGAGTGAATTGACAGTAACCAGGTTGAATGTTGGTGCATTGTCAATAATGACGAGGTCATATCCATTCTTTCTTAAAGCCTTTCTAAGACTTCTTGTCAGTACGTTATAGACTGGTGCTCCTTTAGAACCAGCAGTCTGAAGACTTGCTACAGTTTCAATAAGTCTTGCACCAAATGATGGCACGATATCTAGATTCTCAACCTTTGTAGGATGGATACATTCTTCTGCATCAGCTTCTTTCTGAAGCAGGTCATTGATATCCTTCTTATTTGTATATGAAAGTAGCATCTTTCTAAGTTCACTGGCAGTTTCGTACTGATCTGTTCTGTCTTCAACGTTGAATTCAGCAAACTTGTTATAGTCAAGCTTATGATAATCATCAAAGAAACATCTTGAAGCATTACCCTGTGGATCTGCATCAATCAGCAATACTTTATATCCGTCATTGGCATACCCAACAGCGAGGTTGACGCTAGTAGTTGTCTTACCTACTCCGCCTTTTTGGTTTAATACGCTTATAATTCTCATATTCTAATTCTCCTTTACTAAAAAGTGATTGTTCAAACTGCATCAACTGAATGTGTATTCGAGTGGACACTCAGTTCATACAGCTTAAATCGCATAGATTGAATAAAATAAATATAAAATGCGGTCTCAGAGGGTCGCTACTTCCTCCTTCACCTACGTTGATGTTATTGTCATCATCTCTTCCTTTAAGCAGTAGATTAGTCTGCTCTTCCACTGTCGTCTTTATCGCAAATCCATTTGAATACGTTTGTTCTTACATGTTCAATTCAAAATCAGATATCCTTCTTCAGGACCTTATGTATTCAAGTGATTCTTAGCGAGACCGTGTCAGATAGTGACGATGTTTTGTAGACCGCCTTCATTGGATTGTCAATGTTCTCTCTTTCCCAGCCAATGGCTGGTGCAGAAGCTGAAGTATGATTTATTTAGAAGGGAATAAAATATATAAAAACATAATGAACAGAATGGGATAGCTGTGACATTCAGCATTTATTCTTCTATGTCAGTTTTCAGCTCCTGCATCAACCATCAGCAGGATTATAAAAATGTTCTATTTTTTAAGATTTTCTTATCTTCGATTGGAAGATTAGAAAGATTATCAATCATCCAGTTATGAAGCTTTGCAAGCTTTTCTTCAATGCCTCTTTCAAGCATGGACATCTGCAACTTGAAGGATTCCTGTCTCTGATAATAGCTAAGATTGTAGGCTAAACCTTCAATGCTTCCTGTCATCTCATAAAGATGGTTATTCATTGACTGGATGAATGAATAATATTTTTTCTTTACTTCTGGAAAATCATACTCAAATGCTTCACAAGCTTCTTTTAACATATACATATCTTCGTTAACTCTTTTGATGAGCTTGTTTCTTAGTCTCACCTTACCTATCGAAGCTGGAGAAAATCCTTTCTTTGCTGTTATGTAAGGAAATACTGTAGACACATGTCTACTCAGTCCCAAGTGATCAATCGCCCTTCTAAGAGATTTCTTCATGGAATTGACGAAACATTCAAATTCTCTGAAGAAGAATAATCCAGTATCATGCTCCTCTACATGTAGTATGATTTCCTTCTTGTTTCCATCCTTATCAAGGATGTACTCCCCTTTCTTATGAAGCAGGATAGCATCTGAAGAGTTCTTTGAAGCTCTTCTCTTCTTTACTGGGTCCCAATAGTAATCATTAGGATACGTCTGAAACTTTCTTGTCTCTTCTTCTAGAGGAAGTCTTGAGAATATGATCAGTTCACACTGAGAATAGGTCTTCTTATGTATTACCTTGAAGCAGTACACAATCCTTTCTGCTACATACTCATCTGTCCAGTCCTTTATGAAACTCTTGATCAGTGTCTTATAGCACTGTCCTTTCAGTTCTCCAGGCTGAGGTACAAGCATATAAAGCTTATGGGCATATATGTTCATGTATGTCTTTTTTACTCCATCTGAAGTCATTCTCATCTTCTTGTACTTTCTTGAGGTCAGATCCTTGTATTCAATCTGCTTCTCAATCTTTTCAGCAAACCCTTCACTTCCAGAAAGAGAATCTGGATTCTTACAGAATTCAATGACTTCTTCTCTTGTAATTGGGATATATCTTACATACATTCCTGTATTATCCATATCTTTGTTCAAGTGCCTCACCTCCTCACGTATTACATTGAGAAGAAAGCTACGCTTTCTTCTTATTTTTTTTTTTTTAGTTTTGACTGCATTTCTGACAGCTGTAACCACCAAAAAAAGCAGACATTTCTGCCTGCTTTATTATGAGTTCGCCTTTTTCTCCAGAGGTCCACCAATAATTTAAACACAGCAGGCACTAATGTGTCTGTTTTTTTTATTATATCAATATACTTAAAAAGCCATAGTCCTATTAAAGGATTATGGCTTTATTTTTTAGTAACCTGCACCAGTATCTGTATTCTTCATGATTTTTACAAGACGGCTTGTACCAAGTCTATCAGCACCTAGTTCAATAAACTTTTTGGCATCATCAAATGAGCTAATACCTCCAGCTGCTTTGACTTTAACACCTTCACCTACATGATCATGCATTAACTTTACATCATCAAATGTAGCGCCTGCAGTAGAGAATCCTGTTGATGTCTTAATGTATTCTGCTCCTGCATTTGTGACTAATTCACACATCTTGATCTTTTCTTCTTCTGTAAGAAGACATGTTTCAATAATAACCTTTAAGATTTTACCATCACATGCTTCATGAATCTGACGGATTTCATCTTCTACTTCTGCATATCTCTTATCTTTTAAGAAGCCGATATTAATAACCATATCAATTTCAGATGCACCATTTGCGATAGCATCCTTTGTTTCAAATACTTTTACTGCAGTTGTACTGTATCCATTTGGGAATCCAATAACTGTACAGATGGGAAGTTTACCATCCACATATTCTGTTGCCTGTTTAACATAAGCAGCTGGAATACATGCAGATGCTGTACCATATTTGATTCCATCATCCAGGATGACCTTGATGTCTTCCCAAGTGGCACTCTGAGCTAATAATGTGTGGTCTACTTTTTTTAAAATTTCATTTGTGTTCATTTATTTATACCTCTCTTTTATTCTATTATAACAGTTTATCAAGAATAGAGTAGCCAATTGTACCTTCTGGCATCTTAATTCCAAAATTATCTGTAATTGTTGCACCTATAATCGCAAATGTATCAGTTTCTTCTAGTTCCCCTGTTTTTTCCTGAGATGGAGAATATGCGATAAATGGCACCTTTTCTCTTGTATGATCTGTTCCTGTATGAGTTGGATCATTACCATGATCCGCTGTAATAATGAGTAAATCATCATCTCTTAACGTATCTAATAAGATACCAAGCTTTTCATCAAACTTCTCTAATTCCTTTGCATATCCAAGAACATCTCTTCTATGGCCCCATAGTGCATCAAAATCCACAAGATTCACAAAGCATAAACCTTCAAAATCCTTTTTCGCGATTTCAATTGTCTGTTCCATACCATGAACTGAACTTTTAGACTTATGGGATTCAGTGATCCCTTCACCATCAAAAATATCAGAAATCTTACCAACCGAAATGACATCAAGACCTGCATTCTTTAATGCATCTAAAGCTGTTTGTCCAAATGGTTTTAAGGCATAATCATGACGATTACTTGTACGTTTGAATTCACCTTTTTTCATTCCAACATAAGGTCTTGCGATAATACGCCCTACCTTCCATTCATCCTTCATAGTGATTTCACGAGCTATTTCACAGCAGCGATATAATTCATCCAATCCAAAAGTTTCTTCATTACCACAGATTTGGAGAACAGAATCAGCTGATGTATAAACAATCATATGTCCTGTACGAATTTCTTCTTCAGCAAGTTCATCTAAGATTTCTGTTCCGCTAGAACTCTTATTTCCAATAATAGTACGTCCAGTTCTTTTTGATAGTTCATCAATTAATTCTTGAGGAAAACCAGTTTCTGTAAAGGTCTTGAATGGTGTAGTGATATGTAATCCCATCATTTCCCAATGACCTGTCATTGTGTCTTTTCCTTTACTTACTTCTTTAAGTTTACCATAATAACCCATTGGATGTTCAACAGGTGGTACACCCTTTAAATCTTTCAGATTACCAATTCCTAGTTTCTGAAGATGAGGAATCTTTAATGCATCTACGCTTGATGCAATATGTCCTAAAGTGTCAGTTCCCTGATCTCCATAAGAAGCGGCATCGGGCATTTCTCCAGCACCAAGTGAATCAATTACAATTGTGAATATTCTTTTATACTTTTTATCGTTCATTTTATACCTCATATATACATCTTAGAATAATGTGATTAAACCTACGATCATTGCACTTAAAATACTTACGAATATACCACCAAGCATTGCCTTGAAAACAAGTCTAGAGAGTGTGCTCTTCTTCTCTGGACATAATACCGCAATACCTGATACACAGATTCCTAAACTAGATAAGTTTGCGAATCCACATAGAGAAATAGAACATACTATACCAGTTCTATAATCTAGAGTTGCAAGCATCTTACCTAAGCTCTGGAAAGCAACAAATTCATTAACAACTAACTTATTTCCAAGTAATGCCCCTTCCATAAGCACCTTATTTGTGTCTAATCCTAATAAGAATCCAAATGGTGCAAATACATATGAGAAGATTTGTTCGAGGCTGATACCTACAAACCCTAGAAGCATATTAATTACTGCCACAATACCAATAATACCAATAAGTGAAGCTGCAATCGCAATAACCATCTGCATACCTGTACCAGCACCTTCCGCAATGGCATCAATCACATTTGCGTTATTGCCTTTATTATCCATCTTAACATCTGTGATAGACTGTACAGCCTCTGTCTGAGGAAGCAGCATCTTAGCCACAAGAATACTTCCAACAGGAACCATAGCACTCGCAATCAATAAATATTCCATTGGGATACCAAGTGCGTGATATCCACCAAGAATAGAAACTGACATACTTCCCATTCCAGATACCAAAATAACAAGTATTTCACTATCAGTTAGATTTCCAATATACTTACTTACTAGAATTGGACTATCTGTCTGTCCTAGAAACATATTTGCGACTGCAACGAAGCTTTCTACTTCAGTTGTTCCCATAAGTTTTCCTACAGCTTTACCAATCCACTTCACTACAAATCCAAGTACACCAATATAGTAAAGTAAACTTACTAAAGCAGATACAAAGATAATGTTTCCTAAAGTCTGAATAATGAAAATACTACCTGTAGGTGCGTTCATATCTGCTAGGCTGCCAAATACAAATGACAGACCATTCTGTCCACAATTAATAACAGCTGTCACACCATCTGATAATGTGGATACAATCATCTTACCAACCGGTACCTTTACAAGTATAATCGCAATAATAAACTGTGCTATGATTGCTTTCCCAACTGCTTTCCAGCGAATATTCTTACGATCCCATGAAAGAAGAAATATCAAGCCAAGGATTACTGCAATCCCAAGAATATTTAAAAAGATCTTCATCCTACTATACCCTCTTACTATAATTATTTTTTGCGATCTGCCTTAATTAATTTTCTTAATGCTTCTACAGCCACTAAGATAGCACCTTCTGTATCATGAACCATTGGATTATCCATTCCTAATGCATTTCTTTCCTGGTTACCTACTACAAGGAAATCTGAACCACAACGTACTCTTAAATGACTTGCGGCAATGAATAGTGCAGCTGATTCCATTTCAGATGCTTTACATCCCATACGTTTCCAAGCTTCCCACTTATTTAATAATTCATAGCTGACAGGCATTCTTTCTGGTTCATGCTGTCCATAGAAAGCATCTTTACATTCAACAACACCTGCATGATATGTATAACCTAAATCTTTCGCAGCACTTACAAGTGCATTTGTTACATCTAAGTCAGCGACTGCTGGATATTCGATTGGTGCATATTCCTTACTAGTTCCTTCCATACGAATAGCACCTGTAGCTACTACAATGTCGCCACCCTTAACATCTAATTCAATACCTCCACAAGTTCCTACACGGATAAATGTATCAGCACCACAAAGTGTTAATTCTTCTAATGCGATTGAAGCTGATGGTCCTCCAATACCAGTTGATGTAACGCTGACCTTTTCACCATCTAGATAACCTGTATAAGTGACATATTCTCTACTATCTGCCACAAGCTTTGCATCATCAAAGTGTGCTGCAATCTTAGCACATCTCTTTGGATCTCCTGGCATAAGCACATAACGTCCTACATCTCCTGGTCTAATCTGCAAGTGATACTGTAATCCTACTTCTCCTGAATAATTCTGCATGTTTCTGTTCCTCCTTAATTTAAATAGACATGTATAATTTATTCTTTACAGTGTCTATTATATAAATAGACATGTATACTGTCAATAGTTTATATGCAAACGTTTACACTTTGTTTTTCAGAGAAGTATTTTAGACAGGTCTATTAATATTATTGACTTCCAGTCTATAAACTTCTATCATTATATTAATAAGATATAAAAAGAGGATCAGCTTATGAGTGAAACAAATGAACCAAATAAAAAATTAAAACATGTCAAAGTATATAATGAATTATATGAACTAATCAAAAATGGAACATATGCACCTGGAACTCAGCTTCCACCAGAAAACACATTATCCACTACAATGAATGTAAGTCGTATGACATTGCGTAAAGCACTAACACTTCTAAGAGAAGATGGACTTGTCACTAATGTGCCTGGTGTAGGACATTTTGTCCGTAAAGATAAAAGCGTAAATCAGACAGATTATGAAGACAATATAAAAGAAGTATCTCTTAACAAGACACTTCCTCACCCAATTCATAATTATTGTATGGAGTCTATTGATGATGTAGAGTTTGAATTCCGTATTGAACCCCCATCAAAAGCGATTTCTGATAGTTTTGATAGTTTCTCTGCAGCCGTCGTTATTACAGACAGATGGTATAAACATGAGAATCATTCAATCGCTTATTCATTGAGTTTTATTCCTATTGAAACGGTGGGACAGCTCCATATTGATCTTAATCATCCAGACACTCTTCTAAACTTCCTAGAACATACATGTTATGCATCAGGACATCATTATAAGCGTACAGTCACTCATTCGACTGCCGGTAACTTTACTGCAAAAAATTATAAGTTATCTAATCATGATTCATTTATGTTGATTCAGGAAAAAGTCACTGATGAAGAAGGTCATACTCTTGCAGTAAGTAAACACTATATTCCTTTAGAACTATTTGAATTAAAAATTTCAGCCTAGCTAAAAAGAGACAACCCAATTAAGGATTGTCTCTTTAGTTATTAAGCTTTTTTCTTTTTAATAAGAAGAATCCTAACACTGCGACAATTGCAGATACAAACATTGGTAATACATTTGTAGTATCCCCCTGTTTTTACTGTAGTATCAGTCTTTGAATCATTCTTATCAGTTGTATCAATAGTTACTTTCTTTTCTAACTTAGCCATTGCAATATAGAGGGGGGGGAATTTTTGCTCATAGCGTGTTAAAATGACTACTATTATACGATATACAATTTTATTATCAATTTTCATATTATGTGAAACCAAAGTTAATTTTAGTTTCCTTTGTTTAGGGTGTAGGAAAATGCTATAATGGGTAAAATGTTAACGAGGAGGTTAATATATGTTAGATGCATTTGCAAATAACTGGACAATACTGGTTATTTCCTTCTTCATTTATAGTTTCTGTGGGTGGATCTGGGAATCACTTGTCTGCCCTATTGCCACAGGTCATAAAATACATAACAGTGGTTTCTTAGCTGGACCTTGTATTCCTATTTATGGATCAGGTGCGATTGTTGTATGTGCTTTGTTTCCTGTTTCTAAAGATTGGTCACTCATCTTTATAGAAGGAGCTATTGTTGCCTGTACTATTGAATATCTCACATCTTATTTTATGGAAAAGATGTTCCATGCAAGATGGTGGGATTATTCTCAAATGAGATTCAACTTAAATGGTCGTATCTGTTTAGAGGGTTTCTTTATCTTTGGTTTCTTCTCTGTCACTGCAGTAAAGAATGTACAGCCACATTTGACTCATTTTCTTATTCAATATGATTATATTCCAATGGTGATTGCCTCTACTGTATGTATCACATTATTCACAAGTGACTACATCACTACATTTGTAGAAGCGACTCATCTTGCGAAGAAGCTTGAAACAGTATCTCAAGAACTTAAGAAGTTTGCAGATGAATTAGAACTAGATATTCATAATGAAATTACAACTGATGATATCTTTAAAATTGGACGTCAATTAAAAGAGAACCATCGTGAACATCTCATCAAGAAGTATTCACATCGTCGTTTAGTTAAGGCATTCCCTGACATCTTAAATAAATATCACACAAAGGCTCAGAAATAATGCATCTGAGTTTTTTTCTTTTGTGTAAACGTTTATAATAAATAAGAGGAGGTATGACTATGGAAAAGAATGCATTATTTAAACTCAGTTATGGTTTGTATGTATTAGGTGTGAATGATGGTAATAAGCCTAATGGCTGTATTATTAATACAGCTGTACAGCTGACAAGTAATCCTTATCGTATTGCAGTGACTGTAAATAAAGCCAATTACACTCATGATGTATTAATGAAGTCAAAGAATATGACTTTATCTGTGCTTGACATCACATGCCCTTTTGATATCTTTAAACGTTTTGGTTTCCAGAGTGGTAAAGATGTGAATAAGTTTGATGATTTTGATATGTATGATTTGAAAGACTCATTACCTTACTTAACACAATATGCGAATGCATATATGAAAGGTCATGTTATAGAGACATTGGATGAATTAACACATACTATGTTTATAGTAGAACTAGATGATGCTGTTATCTTAAATGATCATGATTCTATGACATATGATTATTATTTCAAGAATGTGAAACCAAAACCAGAAAAGAAGAAAAAAGGATGGGTATGTAAGATTTGTGGATGGGTTTATGAAGGTGAAGAGTTACCTGAAGACTTAATCTGTCCAATCTGTAAACATCCAGCATCTGATTTTGAACCACTTTAAGCAGGAGGAAAAAGGAATGTTTAATGTAAGACAAATAAGTGATGATTTATTTTATGTAGGAGGCAATGATAGACGATTAGAACTATTTGAAAATGTTTATCCTATTCCAGATGGAGTTAGCTATAATTCTTATTTATTAGTAGATGATAAGACTGTCTTATTAGATACTGCAGATGCTGCAATTGGTCATCTATTCTTAGAAAATGTCAAACATGTACTAGATGGGAAAACACTTGATTATGTAGTAGTGAATCATATGGAACCAGACCATTGCGCAACACTTTGTGATATTGTAGGACGTTATCCTGATGTCAAGATTGTAGGTAATACTATGACATTCCGTATGATGAAGCAGTTCTTTGATTTTGATGTAGATAAACATGCTGTTGTTGTCAAAGAAGGTGACAAGTTAGAAACTGGACATCATGTATTGAACTTCATTACTACACCAATGGTTCATTGGCCTGAAGTCATGATGACTTATGATTCTAATACAGGTATCTTATTTAGTGCAGATGCCTTTGGTACTTTTGGTGCACTTCATGGTAATCTATTTACAAGCGAAATGGATCTAGATGAATCATTCTGGAATGAAGCAAGACGTTATTATACAAATATTGTAGGTAAATATGGTGTACAGGTGACTAATGCATTAAAGAAAGCTTCTACACTTGATATCTCAATGCTTTGTCCATTACACGGTCCTATCTGGGATGAATATATTAACTTAATGGTAGAACATACTGCTTCTTGGGCAAGTTATACACCTGAAGTAAAGGGTGTTATGATTGCTTATGGTTCTATTTATGGCGGAACTGCAAATGCTGCTGAAATACTTGCAAGTAAGTTAAGTGAAAAAGGTATTCACAATATTAAAGTATATGATGTGTCTAAGACTGATCCATCTTATATTCTATCTGAAAGCTTCAAATACTCTCATTTAGTTTTTGCGAGTGCCTCTTATAATGCAGGTTTATTTACACCTATGCAGAACTTATTAGTAGAAATCAAAGAACATTCATTACAAAATCGTACTTGTGTCCTAATTGAAAATGGAACATGGGCACCTAGTGCTAAAAAGACTATGAAAGCTATTCTTGAACCATTATCTTGGAACTATATTGGTGAAGAACTCACTATTAAATCTCGTATGAAAGAAGCTGATTTAGATAAGATTGAAGCTCTTGCAGATATCATTGTAGAAGATATGAGTGAAGAACATAAAGTTAAAGAAGAAGCACCAAAACGTAAATGGCGCTGTAAGATCTGTGGCTATGAATATACTGGAGAAGAACTTCCTGAAGACTTTGTTTGTCCTTTATGTAAACATCCTGCTTCTGATTTTGAAGAAATAACTGAATAATACATACAACCAAGCCGAAGAAACAATGATTCTTCGGCTTTTCTATTGACAACATATAAACATATTTATATAATTAAATATGTAAAAATGTTTATATGAGGAGGAGCCATGGAAAAGAGAAATGAATTCTTAAATGCGAATGAAGATGTTGTTTCAAAGGTTCTAGAGAATCAGCCTGATGATGAATATCTTTATGATCTTGCAGATTTATTCAAGACATTTGGTGATTCTACAAGAATCAAAATCCTCTATGCTTTATTTGAAGGTGAACTATGTGTAGGTGATTTGGCTACTATATTAAAGCTTTCTCAGCCAGCCATTAGTCATCAGCTTAAAGTATTAAAGGATGCTAAACTAGTCAAGTTTAGAAGAGAAGGAAAGGTTATCTTCTATTCATTAGATGATGATCACGTAAGAAGTATTTTATCTATTGGTATGAATCATATTGAAGAGTAAAGGAGAAAAATAATATGAAAAAGACTTATAAGGTAGATGTAGATTGCGCTAATTGTGCAAATAAGATGGAGGAAGCAGTAAAGAATACTGAAGGTGTTAAGGATGCTACTTTAAGCTTTATGACTTTAAAGTTAAAGGTTGAGTTTGAGGAAGGTGTAGATCCTCAGACAGTTATGGAAAAAGCAAGAGAAAATTGTAAAATTGTAGAGGATGATTGCGAAATCTTCCTTTAATAAGGAGTGTTTCAAATGACAAAGAAGCAAAAGAATGTTTTAAATAGAATCATTATTGCGATTGTCTTATTAATTGTAATCACTATATTTAAGACAGTTGTACCTGTACCAGGTTATGTAGAGTTAATACTTTATTTAATCCCCTACTTTGTGATTGGGCATGATATTTTAAGAAAGTCTATCAAGAATATCAGCCATGGACAGGTGTTTGATGAAAACTTTTTAATGGCCGTAGCTACTATTGGCGCTATGTGTTTAGGTGAATATCTTGAAGGTTCTGCCGTTATGGTTTTTTATCAGATTGGTGAATTATTCCAGAGTATTGCGGTTGGTAAGAGTCGTAAGAATATCGCAGCTTTAATGGATATTCGTCCTGATTATGCTAATATCATGGTGGATGGAGAGATTGAAGAAATGGATCCTGATGAAGTCAAGATTGGTAGTGAAATCATTGTGAATCCTGGTGAAAAAGTCCCTATCGATGGAATTATTGTAGAGGGTGATACAACACTTAATACAAGTGCATTAACTGGTGAAAGTGTTCCTCGTAATGCGCATTGTGGTGATGAAATCTATAGTGGTTCTATTAATATGACAGCACGCATCACTATTAAAACAACAAAAGAGTTTGGTGAATCAACTGTTTCTAAGATTCTTGATCTTGTAGAAAATTCAAGTATGAAGAAATCTAAGACAGAAAACTTTATTACTAAGTTTGCGAAGTATTATACTCCTGTTGTATGTTATAGTGCGCTCGCTCTAGCAATTATTCCCCCTATTGTACTTACTATGATGGGTCAGCCTGCTCGTGTGGGTGACTGGATCTTTAGAGCTCTTACATTCTTAGTTATCAGCTGTCCTTGTGCTCTTGTTATTTCTATTCCATTAAGTTTCTTTGGTGGTATTGGATGTGCCAGCAAGAATGGTATTCTTGTAAAGGGTTCTAACTACCTAGAAACATTATCTGATGTTAAATACTTTGTATTTGATAAGACAGGTACATTGACTAAGGGTGTATTTGAAGTAACAGATGTTGTACCAGCAGAAGGTTTTGATAAAGATAGCTTACTTGAATATGCCGCTTATGCAGAAAGTGCTTCTACTCATCCTATTAGTGTAAGCTTAAAGAAAGCTTATAATCAGAAGATTGATAACACACTAGTAGATCATATTCAAGAAATTGCCGGACATGGTGTAGAAGCAGATTATAAAGGTCATCATATTCTTGCAGGTAATGCGAAATTAATGAAGTTAAAAGGTATTGAATATAGTGCTTATACAAAAGGTGGTACACTTGTCTATGTGGCAGTAGATAGTAAGTATGCTGGTTGTATTGTGATTTCTGATATTATCAAGGATCATGCTAAAGAAGCCATTAGTGGATTAAAGGCACTAGGCGCAAAAGAAACTGTTATGTTAACAGGTGATAGTGCTTCTACCGCTAATTTAGTTGCTAATACAATTGGTATTGATACAGTACATAGTGAACTTCTTCCTGCAGATAAAGTAGAAGAAGTAGAAAAGTTATTAGCTAAGAAGTCTGAAAAAGAAAAGCTTGCCTTTGTCGGTGATGGTATTAATGATGCACCAGTATTATCTCGCGCTGATATCGGTGTTGCAATGGGTGGTCTTGGTAGTGATGCAGCCATTGAAGCAGCAGATGTTGTTCTCATGGATGATGATCCATTAAAGATTTCACTTGCGATGAAGATTTCTACTAAGACATTAAGAATAGTAAAACAGAATATCGTCTTTGCGTTAGCCGTCAAGTTCATCTGTTTAGTATTAGGTGCACTTGGTATTGCGAATATGTGGCTTGCAATATTTGCGGATGTAGGTGTTATGATTCTTGCAGTAATGAATGCGACACGTGCTCTTACAATTCATAATTAAGGTATCCTCAGGGATGCCTTTTTTCATTGCATAAAAAAACATCCAGCCAAGCTAGATGAGTATACCTTTCAGATGATCACATTCATGCTGAATGATCTGTGCTGTAAAACCACTATAGGTTTTAATCTTTTTATTAAACGATTCATCAAAGTAAGACACCTTGATTGTTTCATAACGTTTTACAGATTTTTGTCCTGTATGAGATAAGCATCCCTCTTCACATTCATGATAGTTACCACTTGTTTTAATGATTTCAGGATTATACATCACATGCATCTTTTCATCTTCTAAAAAGATAATAACTGCTTTATTATAGCCAATCATATTTCCTGCCATACCAACACATTCATGAAGATGTGCTTGAAGTGTATCTTTTAAATCTGTTCCTATATATAAGTCTTCTTTAGTCGCTTTTTCTGCCACCTGTGATAAGAAGAAGTTATCCTTTACTATTTCTCTAATCATTACTTAATCCTCCTGAAATGTATTATACCATAAGAAAACAGGCTCATAAGAGCCTGTTATGCATATTATAATCCTTTTTCAGTTAATTCTCTTGCAACATCATCTTTAATTGTAACGCCTTCTGCTTCAAGTCTTGCGATAGTATCTGCAAACTGAGGAAGGTATTTCTTATGGGCGATTAATAATTCATCCATAATACGTTTTGCTTTAGTACCAGCTACAATCTGTGGATTAAGGATGAAAGCCTGTAATAGAGTTCCATAATCACCTGTTACAGCAGCTTCTTCAACACATAATTCCATGTTCTTCATGCACTGTACCCATCCTCTTTCTGCTGGTTCTAATGGACCAAATGCGATTGGACGTGCACCTGTATTTCCAATATAAGAAGATACTTCTACTGCACAATCAACTGGAAGATCTGGTACTGCACCATTGTTTTTAGTTGTTACAACGATATGAGTTAACTTATTTGCATAAATAGATGCGATTGTTTCACAAGCTGCATCACTGTAGTGTGCTCCACCACGTTTTGCAAGCTGTTCTGGCTTATGATCTAAGTTAGAATCCTTATATAATTCAAATAATTCATGTTCAGTCTGCTGAACCTGCTGACCTCTTGTACCAACATTAGGATCATTGTATTCCTTTAAGCCATGTGCCAACATTTCTTCTTCACGATAGTAGTATCTATGATATCCACAAGGAATCATATTCATACGTAATAGCTGTTCTTTAAAGAATGGGATATCATGAATATTGGCTGGGATACCCATATCTTTACCTTCATACATTGCATTGATGATGTCTTTAGTCACTTCATGACCATGTTCATCAAATACTTTATGCCAATGGAAATGGTTTAAACCTGCAAACTTGTAAGTCAACTGATCTAGTGTCTTACCAATTGTTTTTGGTTCATCCATCATAGCACCAACTGGCACGTTACATAAACCAATAACCTTATCCCATTTACCATATTTCATAACTGATTCAGTCACCATTCCACTTGGGTTAGTGAAGTTGATTAACCATGCATCAGGACATAATTCCTTCATATCTTCTACGATACTTAAAATTACAGGAATAGTACGTAATGCTTTAAACATTCCACCTGCACCATTTGTTTCCTGTCCTAACATGCCATAAGAAAATGGAATTCTTTCATCCTTAATACGTGCATTTAATAAACCTACTCTAAACTGTGTAGTGACGAAGTCAGCACCTGGCAATGCTTCTCTACGGTCTAGTGTTAAATGTACTTTTACATCATAAGGAGATGCATCCCACATTCTCTGTGCCATTTCTCCTACGATTTCAAGTTTTTCTTTACCATCTTCGATATCACATAGCCAGATTTCTCTGATTGGTAATTCATCATATCTCTTGATGAAACCTTCCATTAATTCTGGTGTATAGCTGCTGCCTCCACCAATAGTAACGATTTTTACGCCTTCTTTATTCATTGCTTTTCCTCCTTAGCCAATACTATTATACGTAAAAAGAAGTAAGAAAACATAAAAATGTAAGCGAAAACAACAGTGTTCCCTTTTTGTTCCTTATTTCTAAGGATTTTGGGGAACACTGTTCTATTTGATAATTGGGTTATCTGTTTTTCTACCATGATCAGTAAAAATGTTTTCACATTCCATAGATGTGACTATTTTATTTTCTAGATGTTCATCATAGTTGGTATTAAAGTAACCTGCATAAAGAACATCGAGTAAATAAAGTAAAGAAAGATTAAAAGAGAATGTACCTAAATTATCTATTAATTTTTCTCTTGTGGATACATATAAGCAGCAGTCTGATTGACTAGAAAGAGAGTTACTACCATAGGTTGTAATAGTGATAAATGATAACTTTCTTTCAATCAATTTCTTGCATATAAAGAGACATTTTGAAGTTTCACCTGAATAGCTGATCAAAATAAACAATGTCTTTTGATTACAGTAACAGGCTTCATAAAAAGCTTCATCCGTGCTACCAAAAACATCTACCTTCTTTCCTATTTTCATCATCTTATCTTTAAAGGTATACGCAATTCCCTTCTGTGCACCTGATACGACAATCGCAATATGTTCCTTCTTTTCAATACGGTTGATTGCTTCTTGAAGTGAATCATGATTGAGTAAAGAGATAGTATCCTGTAATGTTTCATCATAAAGTAATCCTACTTTATTAGCTATCACTATATTTTTATCATTTTTGGAGAATGGTCTATTACTATCTATTTCCTGGAAGTGTGTGGATAAGTATCGTATTTCTTCTAAATATTGTTTCTTGAAGTCATTGAATCCTTCAAATCCTAACTTTTGTACAAAACGAACAACGGATGAAGGTGCTAAGAATACTTCTTTTGCGACAGTTCTTACAGTCGCATTTTCTAGTAGTATTCCCTGTTCTATCAAATATTCTCCTAATCGTTTTTCATTGGGATTAACCGGGATTTTTTCTAATGATTCTCTTATTAACATAATTCTTTAAAAGGGATGAATGGTTCAGTTGTTTTCTCTAGTTTCTTTTCTAGATAAACAACATCTAACCATTTATCAAATTTATAACCGCACTCATGGAAATGAGCAGCTTCTTTAAAACCATATTTTTCATGAAAGGCGATACTTGCATCATTTGGATAAGTGATGCATCCATAAAGATTTGTGATATTCATTCTCTTAAGATAATCAATTAAAGTGTTATAAAGAAGATGTCCAATCCCTTTATGACGCTTTGAGTCATCAATATAAATAGATAATTCTGCAGAATGATCATAAGCACGACGATCATATAAAGTACCTGCATAGGCATAACCTACCACTTCTCCCTCTTCTACTGCGACGAGATAGGGGTATTTTTCTAGAGTATGACTGATACGATTTGCCATTTCTTTGACTGTAGGTGGTTCTAATTCAAATGTGATAGTTGTATTCAGAACATAAGGTGCATAGATTTTCTGGATAGATGCTGCATCCTCCACTGTTGCAACTCTAATAGTAATCATCATTGATCCTCCTTTTTATTTATCATATTCTATAATATTTTCAAAAATTTATAAAGCCTTATACCCTCTGATTTGATAGTTTTCACGTAAGCATTTTTGTGTCTGATAATCATTATTTTTTTATCATAGATTACTGATTTTCGAAAATGAATTTGGATTAAAGATTGCGTTAAGATTAAAATTTTATATTGACATTCAAACAAAGTATGCCTTATATTAATACTGCAAGCGAACGAATCAGTTCTTATGCAAAATATATGCCTCTGATTAAAAACCTACGGACAGGCAGGGGCAGTTGCCGAACGTGGTTAGGAGCCACATTATTGATTGCGTTAAAAGCGCAAATTTTATGAGTTGATTACTTTACAATCGTCGCTTAGAAATAAGCACATCATCTTATGAAACGGTCAATATAGTACGTGACATTATATTTATGCATATGAAGAGAGGGAGTCTCTGCTGGTTTGCGCATAGAAAAAAGTACCATGTATATCATTTTAAACGTTTGACAGATGATGAATAATCATCTGTCTTTTTTTGTGTTTAGACATGATGAGGAAAGGGAGATTATGGACTTAAAGAGACAAGCGAGTGCACCGCTTTATGAAGCGATTGAGACATTTAGAAAGAAAAGAATCGTACCTTTTGATGTTCCTGGTCACAAGAGAGGAAGAGGGAATCCTGAACTTGTGGACCTATTAGGAGAAAGATGTGTGGGCATTGATGTGAATTCAATGAAACCACTCGATAATTTATGTCATCCTGTTTCAGTGATTAAAGAGGCACAGGAACTGACTGCAGAAGCATTTGGTGCTGAGCATGCATTTTTTATGGTGGGAGGCACAACACAGGCTGTACAGAATATGGTTTTATCTGTGTGTAAAGCAGGTGATGAGATTATCGTACCTAGAAATGTACATAAGAGTGTCATTAATGCACTCATCTTATGTGGTGCGACTCCTGTATATCTTAATACAGAGATTAATGCACAGTTAGGAATAGTACTAGGAGTGACTGTAGAACAGGTAGAAAAAGCGATACAGGAACATCCTAAGGCTGTTGCAGTATTAGTGAATAATCCTACCTACTATGGCATATGTTCAGATATCAAGGGAATATGTGATGTAACGCATCGTTATGGATTAAAGGTCCTTGCGGATGAAGCACATGGTACACATCTTTATTTTGGTGACAATCTTCCTATGAATGCCATGAAAGCAGGCGCTGATATGGCTGCGATATCCATGCATAAATCTGGAGGATCATTGACACAGAGTTCAGTACTTCTTACAAGTAATGGAATGAATGCAGAACATGTGCAGTCAATCATTAACATCACTCAGACTACAAGTGCATCTTATCTGCTTATGACAAGTCTTGACTTGTCTAGAAGAAATCTTGCCTTACGTGGAAGACAATCATTCGCAAAGGTAAGTGAATGGGCACAGTATGCAAGAGATGAAATCAATTCAATTGGTGGTTATTATGCCTATGGTAAAGAGCTGATTAATGGTAGTACAGTCTATGATTTTGATGTCACAAAGCTTTGTGTTTATACAAGAGATATTGGTTTGGATGGCATTGAAGTGTATGACATCTTAAGAGATGAGTATGATATCCAGATTGAATTTGGAGATATTGGTAATATTATGGCTTATATCTCTATTGGTGATCGTATTCAGGATATTGAAAGACTTGTAGGAGCTTTGGCTGAGATTAGCCGTTTGTATTCAAAGGAAGAAAAACGTTTTGAAGTAGATAGTCAGATGCTTCTTCCTCATGTTGCAGTTTCACCACAGAAAGCTTTTTATGCAGATAAGATCAATGTGCCAATACGTGAGGCTGCAGGACATATATCAGGAGAATTTGTCATGGCTTATCCACCTGGTATTCCAATCCTTTCTCCAGGAGAAGAAATTACTGATGAGATTATTGATTATATTGAATATTCAGTGGAAAAAGGATGTTCAATGCAGGGGATGGAAGATCCTACTTTAGAAACATTGAATGTATTAAAAATGTAAGGGAGACAAATGAAGATGGAATTTTGGTTTTCAGAACTTCACTCACCTCATGTGAAGTTTGATATCCGTGTTGAAAAACAATTATTCTCAGGTGAAAGTGATTATCAGAGAATTGATGTATTTCAATCACCAGAGTTTGGAAAGTTCCTAACACTTAATGGGAGTGTTATATTTTCAGAACAGGATTGTTTTATCTACAATGAAATGGTTGTCCATGTACCAATGTCTGTCCATCCCGATGTAAGAAATGTACTTATAGTCGGTGGTGGTGATGGTGGTGTTTCTATGGAATTATTACAATATGACAATATTGAACGTATTGACATAGTGGAACAGGATGACATGTTTGTGGATGTATGTAAAGAATATTTTCCACAGACAGCAGCTGGATTAGATGATGAAAGAGTACATATTTATAATTCAGATGCATTAAGGTTCTTACGTTCCAAGAAGGATATGTATGACCTGATTATTAATGATGCCACTGATCCTTTTGGGGCAAGTGAAGGATTATTCACAAGAGAGTTTTATGGAAACTGTTATAAGGCACTTAAAGAAGATGGTATCCTTGTTTATCAGCATGGAAGTCCCTTCTATGATAAAGATGAAGAGGCCTGCAGAGCAATGCATAAGAAGGTATTTCATACATTCCCAATAAGTAGAGTATACCAGGCACATATTCCTACGAGTCCATCAGGATATTGGCTATTTGGTTTTGCATCAAAGAAATATCATCCACTTACTGATTTTAAACCAATTGAGTGGAAGAAGAGAAATATACATACAGAATATTACACTACTAATCTTCATACAGGCGCATTTATGCTACCTAAGTATGTAGAAGAATTATTAGAAGAGGAGGAAAAAAGATGAGTAGAGTTTTAATTATTGGATGTGGAGGGGTTGCTTCTGTCGCAATTCACAAATGTTGTCAGAACAGTGTTGTATTTGAAGAAATTATGATTGCAAGTAGAACAGTAAGTAAATGTGAAAAGCTTGCGGAAGAATTAAAAGATAAGACGACTACAAAGATTACAACTGCACAGGTAGATGCAGATAACACTGATGAAGTGATTGCACTTATTAAAGAGTATCAGCCAGATGCTGTATTAAATCTTGCATTACCTTATCAGGATCTAACTATCATGGATGCATGTTTAGCATGTAAGGTACCATATATTGATACTGCCAACTATGAAGCAGAAGATACAAATGATCCTGAGTGGCGTGCTATTTATGAAAAGAGATGTGAAGAATTAGGATTCTCTGCTTATTTTGATTACTCTTGGCAGTGGGCTTATATGGACCGTTTTAAGGAAGCAGGTATTACTGGTCTATTAGGTACTGGTTTTGATCCAGGTGTGACTAGTGTATTTGCAGCTTATGCAAAGAAACATTATTTTGATGAAATCCATACAATTGATATCTTAGACTGTAATGATGGTGATCATGGTTATCCATTCGCAACTAACTTCAACCCTGAAGTTAACTTAAGAGAAGTATCTGCACCAGGTTCATACTGGGAAAATGGTAAATGGGTAGAAATTCCAGCTATGTCAATTAAGAGAGAATATAATTTTGATGAAGTAGGAGAAAAGGATATGTATCTTCTTCATCATGAAGAAATTGAAGCATTAGGTAAGAACATGCCTGAAGTAAAGAGAATTCGTTTCTTTATGACATTTGGAGAAAGTTATTTAACACATATGAAATGTTTAGAAAACGTAGGTATGCTTTCTACTACTCCTGTTGAATTTAATGGACAGCAGGTTGTTCCTATTCAGTTCTTAAAGGAATTATTACCAGATCCATCTACTTTAGGTCCTCGTACTGTTGGTAAGACTAATATTGGATGTATCTTTACTGGTATCAAGGATGGTAAGGAAAGAAGTATTTATATCTACAATGTATGTGATCATCAGGAATGCTTCAAGGAAGTAGGTTCACAGGCTGTATCTTATACAACTGGTGTACCAGCTATGATTGGTACTATGCTTGTATTAAAAGGATTATGGAATAAGCCTGGTGTTTATACTACTGATGAATTTGATCCTGATCCATATATGGATGCTTTAAATAAATGGGGACTTCCATGGAAGGTAGTAGAAAATCCTACTTTAGTGGATTAATTATGAAGATTCATGAATTACCTACGCCTTGTTTTGTGATTGATGAAACAAAGCTTATACATAATTTAGAAATATTAAGTGAAGTAGAAAAGCGTACAGGAGCTAAGATATTACTTGCTCAGAAATGTTTTTCATGTTTTGAAGAATATCCACTTATTGGAAAATATATAAGTGGTACAACTGCAAGTGGTCTTTATGAAGCTAGACTTGGGAAAGAAGAAATGGGTTTGGAGAATCATGTGTATTCTCCTGCCTATCGTTCTTCTGATATAGAAGAGCTTGCAGAAATATGTGATCATATTGTATTTAACTCTAAAGCACAGCTTAAAAGATATGCAGATAAAGTAAAGAATGCATCTATAGGAGTACGTATTAATCCTGAATGTTCTACTCAGGAGGGACATGCAATTTATGATCCATGTGCCCCTGGAAGTAGAATGGGTATTCGTGCCTGTGATTTTGATGATGAGATTGCAGGAATGGTGGATGGGATTCATTTCCATACTCTATGTGAGCAGAATTCTGATGATTTAGAGACTACATTAAAGGCTGTAGAAGAGAAGTTCTCTAAATGGCTTCCACAAATGAAATGGTTGAATATGGGTGGAGGACATCATATTACAAGAGATGATTATGATGTTGAACGATTGATTCAATGTATTAATCATATGCAGGAGACTTATGATTTACAGGTCTATTTAGAACCTGGTGAAGCCGTAGCCTTAAATGCAGGATACAATGTGACTGAAGTATTGGATATTGTAGAGAATAATGGAAAGATTCTTATTCTTGATACATCTGCAGCATGTCATATGCCCGATGTATTAGAGATGCCTTATCGTCCCCCACTTAAAAATAGTGGTTTACCAAATGAACTTGCTTATACTTATCGCCTCTCTTGTAATACATGTTTAGCGGGTGATGTGATTGGTGAATATTCATTTGATCATGAAATTAAGATTGGGGATAAACTATATTTTGAGGATATGGCTATTTATTCCATGGTCAAGACAAATACATTCAATGGGATTCCTCTCCCTTCTATTGCGGTGATGGATCAAAATGGAGATTGTCGCATCATAAAGGAGTTTGGTTATGAAGATTTTAAAAACAGATTGTCTTAGTGATGGATTTCGTATGCCTGGAGAATTTGAAAAACAGGATGGATGTTTAATGATTTATCCATGGCGTCCTGGTTCTTGGAATTATGATGCCAAGTATGCAAGAGATGTATTTGTAGAGATTGCACATATTCTTGCAGCTTATGAAGAAGTCTATATGATTGTACGAGCTGAAGATATGAAAGAAGCTAGCACAAGACTTAATCATCCTCATATTCATATCATTGAAGCAAGTAGTGATGATGCATGGGCAAGAGATACTGGACCTACTTTTGTGATTAATGACAAAGGTGAGAGAAGAGGTATTAATTGGGAATTTAATGCCTGGGGTGGAAGTTATGATGGGTTATATTCCCATTGGGAAAATGATCAGGTTATTCCTAGTCTTGTCTGTGAGTATCTTGGTGATGACTTATATGAAGCACGTCCTTTTGTCTTAGAAGGTGGTTCTATTCATGTAGATGGTGAAGGAACACTGATTACAACTGAAGAATGTTTATTAAATCTTGGACGTAATCCTACAATGACACGTGATGAAATAGAAGAGAAGCTGAAACACTACTTAAATGTAGAAAAGATTATCTGGCTTCCTTATGGTATTTATAATGATGAAACAAATGGTCATGTAGATAACTTCTGTTGTTTTGTAAGACCTGGTGTTGTACTTCTTGCGTGGACTGATGATGAAAATGATCCACAATTTGTAAGAAGTCATATGGCTTATGAAATCTTATCTCATGAAATAGATGCAAAAGGAAGACCGTTGGTTATTCATAAGCTCCCTATTCCTCGCAAGCCTGTATGTATTAATGAAGAAGATTTAAAGGGATACGTATTTGAAGAGGGAGAAGATATAAGAGAAGCAGGAGAACGCTTAGCAGCTAGTTATATTAATTTCTATATTGGAAATCATTGTATATTAGTTCCTCAATTTGGTGATGAACATGATAGTGTAGCTGTAGAGATATTAAAAGAGTGTTTCCCTGAACGTGATATTATTCCTATTGAGGCACGTGTTATTTTAACTGGTGGAGGTAATATCCACTGTATTACACAGCAGATTCCTGCAAAGGAGGTTTCAAATGAGAGAAGTTAAAGTAGCTGCATTACAGTTTTCATGCAGTAGAGATGTACAAGAAAATATTAATAAAGCAGAAAAGATGGTAAGAGAGGCAGCAGACAATGGGGCCAATATCATTCTTCTTCCAGAGTTATTTGAACGTCAATATTTCTGTCAGGAGAAGCGTTATGACTATTATGAGTATGCATTACCTCTTAGTGAGAATCCTGCTGTAAATCGCTTTAAAGAAGTCGCAAAGGAATTAGGTGTTGTGATTCCTGTAAGCTTCTATGAAAGGGATATAGACCGTCTCTTTAATACTGTCGCAATGATTGATGCAGATGGGTGTGTGTTAGGTATTTATAGAAAGACACATATTCCTGATGATCATTTTTATCAGGAGAAGTTCTATTTCACTCCTGGTGATACTGGTTTTAAAGTATTCAATACACGTTTTGGTTGTATTGGTGTAGGCATCTGCTGGGATCAGTGGTTTCCTGAAACTGCAAGATGTATGGCCGTACAAGGTGCAGAGATGTTACTCTACCCTACTGCGATTGGCAGTGAACCAATTCTAGATGTAGATAGCAGTGGTCATTGGAGACGTGTGATGCAGGGTCATGCAGCAGCTAATTTAATGCCTGTCGTGGCTGCAAATCGTATTGGAGTAGAAACAGTTGAACCTTGTAAAGAAAATGCCGGACAATCTTCTTCTCTCAATTTTTATGGTTGTTCTTTTATTGCGGATGCAACAGGAGATATTATTGCCTCAGCAAAACAAGAAGAAACAATACTTTATGGAGAATTTGATTTAGATGCATTAAAAGAGGATCGTTTATCTTGGGGATTATTTAGAGATAGACGTCCTGAAACATATGTTGTGATGACAAAGAAATAGGCTATTTGAGAAGGATGTAAATCCTTCTTTTTTTATAACCTCGCATCTGCTTCGCATATACCTCGCAATAATAAAAATATCTTTTGAATACCCATAATCTACAGGTAACCATTTAAGAGAAGTGTGAAGCAGAAATATTCAGGATATAGACTATCTGTC